>Ga0214480_101392_pt1 | contig 10195 bp, 3 predicted proteins | sample M1_20Mar14CPVII9_3_FD_165042 | JGI IMG/M metagenome (GOLD analysis project Ga0214480, IMG submission 165042) | Marine eukaryotic communities from Monterey Bay, California, United States - M1_20Mar14CPVII9sort6BwellE17 | ecosystem: Environmental > Aquatic > Marine > Unclassified | place: USA...
GTACCGATCCTAGTTAAGAGATTAGATGGCGCCTTTGCAGCATCATATCAGATAGCGACGGAAAAAGCTAGAACAGCAGCTCAATTTAAGAAGGAAACAGGAGTATTAGAAGATTCAACAAATGTTTCAGATGGTAGTAGTAGAACTGCATTATTATCTGCACCATATGTGCTAATGAGAGGTGGAGTACCAATATTTATAAATGATCAAATTGTTGGTAGTGTTGGAGTCAGTGGCGTGAAACCAAATGAGGACGAGCAAGTGGCGATGGCGGCTGTGAAAGCACTGAGTTCTGCAATATCCAAATTATAGAGAAGACAATATGCTGCTGGTACATTATGTTGCAACTTCTGATAACGAGATTAATGAACAATACTGATCAAGAGAACCATGAGCATATCATATGCATGAAAGGATATGAAAGGCCAAACTAACAAAGTTACTTTGCAACAACTCATTGGATTACAACTAGAAGGCCCATATTTCAGAGTGTGTCGTAGTTATCTTGGCTAGCTACTGATGTTTAAAGTAATCTCAAACTAATACGAGGAAGATCAGATCAGACTCAGACTCTTGGTTACCTTCATACTCCTAGAGCTAACGTCTCAGTCTTCCAACATAATATCCGTGTAAACATCCTCTTGTATTATGAATATTGCATTTAAGAGACTAGATACTAACCTTCTTCTGATCCTCAGAGCTTTGCTAGACTTTTAATGACCGTTCGATCGCCATTTCCAATTTCTCCTCCTTTCACTTTATCACCATCAAATATGACCTTCCTCTACTAGGTAGCTCTTAGTAGCTCTACTAAGTCTACTAAGCCTCTCTTATCCTTTCGTACTTCTATCATCACTGCATATTCGAGCAGTTATAGCATGGTTAGGACATACACTCCCGAAGAAAGGGCAGAGCGTCGGCGGAGAAGCAGTCAGAAGAGAGAAATTAAGCCCCTTATTGATGAAGAAGAAGATGAAGAATCAGAGGCAAGTTGGATTGCAGACTTAAGAGCTCAAGGAGTAGATGTTGCTGAATTCCTTTCAGAAGCTCTTCCCGGAGTAATTGATATACCCTCAGAAATTATTACACAAGATGAGGAGAGTACAAACTTAGACGCCACAAGCGATGATAGACGGGGGAACAATGCAAACAATAGAACGCCATCTTCAAGAAGTTTAAGTTCAAAGGGCTCATCATCATTAAGAGGTAGTCTCACTAAACAATTATCACGGACACAAAGGCTATCGATTATAAGTAAATTTTCAGATCAGCCAGGTGTTGATGAATCTACAAAGAAACGATTTAGTGAATTACTTGACAAATCATATAATTATGACGGGAAGGACATTGTAAATAAAGCATTAGCAAATCTTTCAGATCAACAATGGCAAAGAGAGATAGGAAAGGATGCAAAGAATTATGATCCAAGTAGTACTACAGAAGAAAAGAGACAACAAAATAGAGAGTGGGCATTAAAGATGTGTCTGAAACGCACCACTGCTGCGGGATATTACAAATCTGAGTCCGAGGATACACCAAAAAAAGAAGAACACAATACCAATAAGATGATATCTACCAAGATTGATCCCCCTAAAGCAACACCGCTACAACCAATAACCGAGGATGATTTTAAAGATATACCAGTCCAGCCACTCAATCCAAAAGAGCTTGGCATCTTTCCTCCATCATATCCCCACAAATTAATAGATATAGTTCCAACGAAAAATCGCAACACGAGAATAGTCGATGGATTATGTATACATGGAAGTTATGAAGAACGGTTAGATAGTATAGACTCGGAGACAATGGTGGTTGCTTGCACAAATAGCAAATGTGATTCATACTTGTATTGTTCGAGAGGTGCAAGTTTGGTACGATGCGACAATTGCAGAACTGTTAATCCTGCTATACCAGAGACTGTTAGAGGACAGGCTATTGAAGAAGAGGATATGGACAAATCAGAAAAGTCAGATAGTAGTGATACAAGTGCAGACTTTCTAAAAGCAGAAGAAGCGAGTAGACAATTCAGTCAGGCAACGGGAGATGATACTGCAAATTTCTTGACCAAGTCAGGAAGACCATGCTTCTGAATTATAACTTAAATTCATCATCTATATCTATTTACAACTTTGATATTATGTTCTTCAGAATCCTGTACATTCTATTGACATATGACATGAGCTATGCCCCCTCTCACACTTTCAGATCATTTAAACATATTTCAATGCCTCCAATATCGTCATTCGGTGATGGAAAATTATATCAAATGTGTATTGTCATATTCTTTAACTTTTCATTGGCTTTGTTATTCCATTGTTCTTGCTTTGTTGGTTCTGTTTCTATCGATCAAAGATACCAATGCATAATATGTTTGTGTATGATATGAGATATATTAGTTGGTATGTTGTGGTGAACAATATTCGTGTATTATAATTTATACTCTATCAATATAGAGAAGAACGAATACGAATAGAATACTGCGCAGTACTCACCACCGCAGATTGTATCGGAATAAATCATCCTTGAGCATTGCAATTGCTTGCTGCATTTGATTTAGCAGCTCCATTTGCAATTCTACCGATACCCTGTACAGCTGCCCGAACAAGGTGAATAAGTACTCATAAAACCATATTGCAATATCTATTGTCTTTGTCTTTCTTTCTTAGCAAGAAGAGGATAATAGAAGAGGCGACGAGCGAGAGGATAGTGAGCTCAGATTGTGATTGGGAGTCTTTTATAACTACTGGGACATAGGAATTATTGTATAAAAATCATGTCACTAACATGATAGTGTGCGTGGTTTTGGATTGATATAGAAAGGTGTACATACTCAAGATACGTACAGAGATAGGAAGCCCTGCATATCAATATTGGGAGAGATTAGAGAAGTGTAATGGGCTGCTGAGATACTTCTGAGTTCTGAGATAAGAGATCTTAAAGATGAGCTCTATTGACGCTCCACAATCCAAACCCGTAACTTCTTCACTGACTTGCCCTATCTGCCTTTGTGATGTTGGTAGTAATGTATGCCACCAACCTCGGAGTCGTAAATATACACGCCCGATATACTATGACGAGAAGAGATTGTTAGAAGTGAATCAATTTATCTTTCCAACTCCGGCTGATGAGGATGAAGATAGTGATAATTCTTCAAGAAATTATGATGCACAAGATGTGCTCAAAATATCAAATTATGATTACAATCAGAAAAACATCTTTGAACTATCAGCATGCAGTCATCAATTTTGTACTGTATGTCTTCGTGCATATATTAGATCTAAACTGTTAGATGGTATAGTTGATATACCGTGCTGTCACTTTAAGTTATCAAACGATGAAGAGGATTTCAAACCATGTAATTTTTTAATTGAAGAAGCTGATGTATATAATTTACTTCATAACAACAATACTCAAGATGATAATAATAGTATAGATGAATCATACTGGTCTAGAGACGGTGAATGTAGTTATAATTCATGTAGTTCAAATGAAACAAACACAAATATAGGACCAAATGATCTTTGGATCAAGTATAACAAGTTAAAGTTCGACAAAAGACATGGTAAAGATGCTGTAAGAAGATGTCCAACTTGTGACAAGGCAACACTATTTGATGAGGAAAGTATGAAATTATATAAGGCAAAGTACTTGACGGATAGTGCCAATACCTCTTATTCTGTTGCCGCCACAACTGCCACTAGGAGGATAGATTTAAGTGAGACAACTTTTGTGGAGGAAAGCAAATATCCAGAGGATGATGATATAGCTCAAGTTCTTGCAGAATCTAATCAAAGTGAACGAATTGCAAAGTCCACAACTCCTCTTGTTTGTTGTCGAACATGCAATACGGAGTTCTGTTACTTCCATTCGAATGCTCACTCCTCGAAGAATGGTCAACCTACCACTATAAAACACTGTATTGAGTATCACAAGAAGTCGTTTGATAATGACAGAGCAAATGTGGATTTTGCAGTGAATACTCTCAGGTCTAAGCCATGTCCAAGTTGTGGTATGGCAGTGTCAAAAGAGGGAGGCTGTAATCAAATGAAGTGTCCGTCTTGTAACACACACTTTTGTTGGTTATGTGGTGCCGTAGTAGACGATGGAGCATTTCCCGCACACTTTAGATGGTGGAATCTCAAGGGATGTGCTAATATGCAACTAGATGAGAGTGACCAACCTACATCATGTACAAAATATGGAGCAAAGATACTATCAATTCTACAAATCCTTGTTTTGGGTATTCCTGCTGTGGTATTGACAATCATAACGTGTTTGATATGCCCCTGCTTCGTGCCCGGTTGTGGTCGTTCAGCAAGGGAGAGAGTAATGAACATGATATCATTTTGGGGTTCAGCTTTATCAACTCTCATCATGCTTCCATTCACTTGTCTCGGCATGTTGTTGGTATCTTTATTATACTTCTTCGTGGCAACTATTACTTGTTTTGTGAAGATTTGCTCACGAATGAGGACGCCAACGCCAAATAGGACCACCACAACAGGCAACGCACCTGGTAATAGCAATGAAACTGCGGCAAACATTCCACTGCCAGAGCAGCTTCTTGCTGAGATCAATGAACTCCTAAGGATGGAAGAAGGAAGGGGTCTATCACAGGCAGGCAACGAGCCATTGCGTGGCAGGGTAAGAGAAGAGGCTGAACGAGTAGAAGAAAAGCTTCCTGATGGAGTTAAAGAAGATGATATTCAAATCGTTATGTCCCATGCAGGTATTTCAAGAAAGAAGGCAAAACAGCTAGAGTAACTGCCAGCTTTCCATAAGAAGAGTCTGTTCAGCTAGAGAAGGCTTACTACTGATCCAATTGGCAACGGCGACTGCATCCATAGACTTTGTATCAACTCCATCAACGCTCAAAATAACATCACCAGGTTCCACTAGATGTTTGAGAGGACTGTTGTCTTTGATAGTGTATTGAGCTTGTTGGGATCAGGTTTGCCATGTCGTACTGTTGATTGACTAAATTGCGTATAACCTCTACTTTCTATAATTACTTCTATATAAGAGTGGTAGTAGAAAGTGAGACTGCTAACAGTTCACATCATTGTTCACTCTGTTGGTAGTTTGGCCCTAAGCTGTATTCTCAACATATATTATGCACCCCCACACCATCCACCACCACAAACATACCTCCATTCGCTCCTAGCGGGAGAGTAAAGCGGCATGCCTACCAAGCCAATCATTCTTGTCCTTATCAGATACCTTCTTATCCCAGTACCTCTCGCAAGCACCCTTCTTCTTCCCTACATGATACTGAACATCATCCCAGTTCGTTCCATACAACCAAACTGCTTCACGTAGAATGATACGATTCGAGTCAGCCAACTCTCCTTCTCTGAGTTCACGAGGCTTGAGCCTTTTATTGGGAGGCTGTTCAGGGGGTCGATTCGTCTCCAACCTCTTTGATACCGTGAAGAAAGAACCTAAGCCACTTTGCTTCCCTGAATTCGGCTTGCGCTTCTTCGAAACTTCAGTAGACTTGGTGGCAATAGCAGGCAGATTGTCAGCGACAACTTCATCATCGGCAACAATAATAGAAGAGTCGTCCCCATCTGGCTTGGGATTATCGACAGGTGCTGACTTGGAGTCAGTATCTAACTTGAGCATGTTGCTTGTAAGCTTATGATCAAGAGGAGGCTTCAAATGACTAGGGGTATCATTACTCAATTCGAATGCTGCGGCGGTATCACTCGAAGAAGGTTTGGCAATGCCGGAAGGGGAGTCATCGCTCAAATCTTCCTCGGCTGACTTGAGATTGCTACCTACCAAAGATGAAGTTGGCATCTTGAGAGAAGATTTGGGAGTCATTTCATTGGCCTCGACCATAGTATTCTCATTCTTGTTGGCCTGGTGGATATCAACCTTGAGGGATGACTTGGCAGCCGGCATTTTGCGGTCTTCGTCATCTTCGGCAGTATCACGGCCCACTAGGGATGATTTGTCGGGGGTGTCATCCTCATTGGCCGGCATGCGGTCTTCATCTGCTTCACTATCCACCTCGGCAGCTGACTCGGTGGCATACTGAATAGCTCGTTTGGCAGCATCTGCAGAGTATTTTGTTTTGACTGTAATTTGGATATACCGCAGTGATGTGAGTTGATGTTGATAAAATATATACAATGTATAACTATGACAAACACAAACACACACGAATATCAACTTACACCTAGCTGCTTCTACCCGATCTAAAGTCTCAGTATCAATATCTCCATCAGCATATGCGACATTTTCAAATGACGTAATACTAACCTCATCACGGCCACAACTCTCAATCTCCTCAACAATAACTTTTAATGTTGGGACATCCTCTAACATCAACAATACACACCCACCATTCTTTACCAGAAGTGGAATTCCATACTTGGCACAGATATCTGAATTCCTTTCCAAATGATGAAAGACTTGGTGATAATTTTCGAGCGATAATACTGTCTTGGCAAACTCTGGCACAACAACTCCAAGGAAACCTTTAACGGACGTCACAGAGTGAACAAGCGATGAAACACAATTCTCCGGACCTCCCTTGTTCATATCACTAATAATAATATCAGGTTTATTCTTTCGAATGAGTCGAACTGAAGTAACCTCTTTGCCATCATCACCTTCTCCAAAGACGGGATGGTGTTGTGAAATTGCAGGGGCATCAGGCCGAGTGAAGGACAACCCTGAATGAATACATTTGCCACCACCACTGTACTTGATCGACATGTCGACAACGATGCCATACTGTTGGATTTGACGTTCAGAATATAAATATGGGTCTTTGGGTATAATGCCAAGTACCATATTGATCAAAGTAGAGAGATCAGTCACATGGTGACTACTTTTACACTCATTGACAATACCCCCAAGCCCGGCCCGGCGAAACTGTTCCATCATTTCACTCAAGGGGCATGCAGAAGGTGTTTTACCATTTGATACTTCCTTCTTTGCTTTTTTAGCTTTTGCACTAAGATGCTGAACTGTTTTGGCAAGCTCACTTGTTTGGATGAGTGATGCATTTGGATCAGTGCACCAACGACATGAACAATCTAAACCTTTACTAGATAGAAATCTAATAAAAGCCAATGCATCGGGATTAAAATGGACTTGTTGGATGGCAGCTTGGAGTTGCGGAAAGACATCAGGCCGTCCTGCTTGTTTGAGATTATTGGATTCAATCTCCCCCATTGCTTTGGCAGCCAAATGCATAAATGCAAGAGGGCCGGTAATAAGGTCATCAATCTTGTCTTCCATACCACCAACATACCGTTCCATCTCTGGGCGCACGGTTACATTCCTCTCTTGAAGAGCAACAAACTCAAAGTAAAGCACAGTTGCCAAAGAACATTTGCCATGAGACCCAAAGCTCGAGACAGATTCTTCTGAGTAGTGATCTTCAAAGTATGATTTTGACGTGAAGATATTATGCTCATTCAAGTACTCAATAGCAAGGATTGTCGGAGAACTTTCCACCTGTCGTTGTTCAGACTGCTGGCGGCCTTTGTTCAGACTATTACATAATTCAATCACTTGGACGTATACTTGGTCATCACATTTAGTCAAATCCTGAGTTATACAATATCCAGCAGCACCAGTAGCCTTAGCTGGAACCACAGCTTTGTTGATACCCGTGGTCTGGTGAGTATACTTTTTCAATGAAATAAGGACTGGCATCGCCTCCTCAATGGTTAACGTATCTTCGGACATACGGTAAGTTTGAATACTCGGGCAGGGACGGGGAGTACCCGTAGCTGTAATTTCATAGCTTACGTCAGGTCTGCCATTGGGTAACATATAATACCAACGACGTACAGCAATTTTACTCAGTATCGTCTTGGCTTTGAATGTTCGGTTCGTCCGTGAACAGTCTATCCTATCCAATTCATTCCAAGTGGTGAGATTATCGGGATGAGTGGCAAGGTACTCTGTAATAACATTCCACCTCCTAACTTGATTTTCAAATGACAACCCCATATTATGCCTGTATTGAATCAACGAGAGAGACGTGGTTAGTATGTGTGTGTTAATTTATAAGGCATGGACACACATACAACACAAATACAAAACTTAATACAAACAATTCCACCCATAATATGCGGTAATACGATATAAACATTTGAAACAGCAATATATGATGCCACTTATATACTCCACATTCAAAGATGGTACACGTGAAATAAATACAAGGCGCCGCAGTGTACCCTTTTTGATTAACTAACACACAAGACCTCATTCCGTACTTCCATTACTCAATTCAAGCCTACCCGTAAAAATACAACAACCGAGGTACTTCATAACATAAACCACCCCAATATTGGAGAAATGTATAAGGTGCACCTTAATTATTTCTGATCAAATTGTATAGCCTCAACATACCACCATTACATCTACAACATATGTTCAAACATATACACAATTCTTTCAAGCCTCCTAACAACACAACCATTTCTCTGACCAAATAAACCACCAATTATATACCTCAACACAAATAAATTATGGTGCATCAGAGCACACACAATGATATTATAAAGTGGGTATATCTAAGCCGACCAACATAATAACAATTCATAACGTACCTTGCGTGTTTGTGATTGGGTATTAATTCGAATGTAGGATGCCTGCCTTCTATATTTACAGGATAATACTTAGATGATCCACCCTGGCTGATGCAGGAGTGTGGTTGCAAGTGGTGTAACAAAAAAATGAGTAAAGTAAAGCAAGGAGTCCCAATGAGTACAGTTTTTCGAAAGACATAGGGACTTACCTATGCCCCTACTAAATGTCTCAGAAGGTATCCTTAAGAACCGATTGCACTTCAGTATAGGAGGTAGTATAATCGAGAAGACGATTTCACATGTACCCCAAACAATTCACTTTAAAGTAGACATGTCAATAGAACTGACAACTTGGGCATTGATATGTAATCACTCTAGTAACGGAATCCCATTGTATCACTACCATTGTTCAACCAATTCTATGGATTTTTATTGACTGTTCATCCAGTTACTATAGATTTTGATTGATTAATCGCTTTAGATGTGTAATCGACGCATAGCTGGAACGCTTTCTAAAGTAATCGACGCATAGCAGTGTAGTATGTAAATCGTTGTATCTGTAAATCATGTAAACTCTCACCCCGACGTTGAATTATCCAGCCATCACAAATCACAATAGATAAGATTCCAACTAGAATTCACAACCACAAGATTGGACAATTAGGCAATCTACAGAACTCTAAACCACTTCTCATACTATTCCAGTGACGTGTCGTTGATGGAGGATGATACAACAAATGGTGAATGTTTAATGATGCTTTCAAACTATAATTTCCTTTCTTCATCACATCAATGATAATAACAATCCCATATAGCAACTTCTGAATGTATAACCAATTATAATTGTGATTTGTGCTTACAAGTCTTTATTATGCCATTGCCACAATCGATGATGTAAATAAATATAAATATGTCTGTGAGAGTACCATATGTATAGATATTATATTATGACGTATGACGACGACGATGATGATACCACGACGATGGCGTTTGTATATAGTACCGCACATTGCAATTAACTAAACCATCAATGTTCTAGACTCTAAGAGATTAGGGTGAGCGTATTGTATGAGCAATGCAGGAGAGCAGATATGTTTTGATGGTATGATGTTGTTATTGTTTATTGTGGAAATGATATGAAGAGCCGCCGCACATTATCACAAGTAATAAGAAGGCGGTTAAGCCTTAACCCATTTGATTATTACTACAACAACGTCCTAGTAGCCAACATGTTCGAATAGTTATGGGTGGGAAGGTTGGTCTGTTATTGCAATCATTATGTCGTTGGTTATAGAAATAATTAAAATTGCAAAAAGTCTCCAACGCCAACATGCGTGTGTGTCATCAGTGTAAACAAGACTTGAATATTACTGAACAATTACTGTGGCTGATAATCTTCTAGACAATGTATTTAGAGCTAATCATTCTTTGTTACTGTACATCACCTAACCCCTATCTAACTTGGTCTCAAGACATACAATACTTAAAAAAAATGGCGCAAGATAGGTGTCTTATATCACAGACCTATCAAACTTAATGCCATACAATAGCTGGTAAAGTTACAGTAACACCATCTGATGGACGAGCCGCGGCAACATTTGGTAAAGGCGACTTTGTTACATTCCCAGCCGGTAATCCCC
>Ga0214480_101393_pt1 | contig 10195 bp, 8 predicted proteins | sample M1_20Mar14CPVII9_3_FD_165042 | JGI IMG/M metagenome (GOLD analysis project Ga0214480, IMG submission 165042) | Marine eukaryotic communities from Monterey Bay, California, United States - M1_20Mar14CPVII9sort6BwellE17 | ecosystem: Environmental > Aquatic > Marine > Unclassified | place: USA...
CCATTTCTTTTATCGACTCTTCTACCCTTTTCATCTCGCCATTACTGTTGTCACTATGACTGCTACTACTTTCTGCCATTAACTTTGATTGTCTCGAAGTTACTTGAAGTAAACGTTGTAATTGTCTCTCTACATATGTTGGATTATCATCCACTGTTGCAAGGCGCTTTTTATCAGTAGACATACTACGTCTTCCTCCATGTTTTTCCAATCCTATCGACCACCATGGGACATTATGTATATTAGAAAGTACACGAATAGCATCTTCATATGCTTCTTTCCTCTCCTCTTTACTACCAATTCCTGGCATTCTTGGATCAACGAATATTCGACCTTTAATGTATTCCATAATATAAAACTCAGCACCCAGTATCTCTTCATCTTTGCAATATGCATATGGATACGGTACGGGTACCGATCTATCGAATGAATCATGTTGTTGTGGGGATTGTTTTTGCTTTAATTGAGTATTATACCTTGTTAAACTTTCTAATACTCGATATTCTCGATGTAATGCATGTGATGTAGGATGAGCTACCTTACTTGGTTTTCGACGTAATACAAGTTGTACAGTTTCTTTATCACCTTCTTTTCTGATTGTTAATAGATATGTCGGATTTGATTGCCCAAAACCAAATTGTCGTATTGATAAACGCTCTTGTAGTTGCTTTGTAAGTGGTGTATCATTACTATTATTACTGGTATTGAAGAAGAGATTAGTTAATGATTGTTGATTTACCATCCAAGATGCAAGTTTTGTTGTATCAATGGCTTGGCGTATATTTGTCGTACGCTGGCCAACATTATTAGTTGACATTGTCAACATGTAAGTACGATATGCAATTACTATAACCTATATTATCTCTCGATGGTGCAAATTATTGATCTCTTTATATCGTTATCCTTATACTCTCATTGTTACGCGGCAGTTGCAGGCTTCTTTCATCTATCTGATACCTCTCTATAATATCTAACACTCCTACCTAACATTAATCTCATCCATCTCCCCGCTGGCCCCTGCAAACTCATACTAAATAATTTCCCATTTAGTTATCAAAGACTCCCAATTACTCGTACAATTTACAATGTGAATGTGAACAAAAGCAATACAATATTCGATATTCATAGTTGCAAGTTGCAAGCAATATTATTATGGTTGCGTCTTGGTATGCTCCTTTGCAAATAAAGCGTTTGATCAGTAACCATATATATACATAGTCACTGTAATCTCTTTTTTTATGTCTGTTGATTGGTCCTATCAATACAAAGTTACAATATATTATAACAACTCAATCACATCTGAGGATATTATCATGTTCCCATTACGCTTACATCATACTACACTCCATAATAGCCGGTTAGTAGTACAGCAATACAGTCAGATACGAAATAAATCACATGCTGCGAGAAGGTACAACAAAAGAAAGGATATAAATTCAAATTCCAGTAGAAATAATGCAAAATCAGTTACTACTTTTTCATTAGCAACACAAAGGATGCAATGGTATGGAATGACACCAGCGTGGAAACGACATCTTATACATCAAAAGAGATCTAAGACAATTGACAATTCTATTAAAGCCAAGAAAAGTAACACATTTACATTAACAAAAAGTACAACCACAACAACAACAATCATTGCAGTGGAAGAAAGTTCATCTTTAGTAGATCAAATAAAGTCCTTCTCAATTGGCAGCTTTGCAGGTATATTAGGGAGCTTGGCAGGGATGGGAGGAGGGTTTGTGATGATACCCTTGATGACGGCTGCGCGCCAAGCATCATCGAAAGGAGTACTGAACTCATTTTGGAAAGGTGGCTTGGGACTAAAACAGCATCAGGCACATGGAACTAGTTTGTTTGCAGTAGGAACAACCGGCCTAGCTGGAGCCTTGGGATATGGTTTAAAGAGTAGAGATGATGAAAGTACTTCTAATAATGTAATAGAAGTCGATGATGAGCAAGCAAACGACAGTACACAACAACAAAATAAGTCTTCAGGAATGGTAGAAGTTGATACAGCAATCGCATTGGCTGCAACTGCAATGGTTACGGCACGATATGGAGCATTAGCATCGGCACATCTTTCAGAGAAAGCTTTACAAAAGGCATTAGGAGCATTCATGTGTTTTGTTGCTCCGCTGGTACCCGGAAAGTCATATCTAGCAGAAATGTTTGCTGACAATACTACAAACTCCAAGAAACCAACGCAACAGACATCACAACTAGAAAGATTACTACCTGCATCAGTGATTGGTATGTTTTCAGGCTTTCTCGCAGGGATGTTTGGCGTCGGAGGAGGTACAGTTGTCGTCCCAGCTCTGGTGCTAAGTACCGACATGCCTTATCATTCAGCTTTAGGCACCTCTTTATGCGCCATGATACTGCCAGCTGCCAGTGGGGTGTATACTCATGCAAAGAAAGGTAATGTCAATTGGAGAGTGGCGCCATTCTTAGCAATGGGTTCATTTCTTGGTGCATATTTTGGCGGTAGAGATATAGCAATGCACTGCCCCGAAGAATACCTACGGTGGGGTTTCTCATGCTTAATGATGGTATTGGGAGTGAGAACTTGGAACAAAGCTTCTAGATGAGTTGATAACTTATCTCAATATACTATATACTTATATTATACCTACAATCTCAACATATGATATTGTTTAATTTCTGCAAAGAAAGATTTGTACAAGCAAACGTTCTGTTTATATCACATTCAACATCGGACGAAGTTACTTTACATGTTGACTTGTTGTCGGCTTCAGATGAACTCAAAGATAGGCGATCATTCGATAACTTGAACCTATGAATCAAATATCCAAGCATTTCTTCTTCGTTAGGTATACGATCTATACTCATAACTTTGCACAACAACTGCTTATGGGAGGCATATATTGAGAATAAATCACTGATACTTTTGGCTTCCAGTATTTTAGAATACACAAACTCATTGTTAGTGGAAGTTTGATTTGTTTGGGTTTGGATGGACAACGACAACTGAAGAGTTTTGATCAAGGCAGACTCAAATGTGTTTGTGTTCTTTGTTGACAATCTCTGTTTGACTATTCTGCATAATTGATATTCTAGAGCCTGTGAACGACGATCATATGTTACCGGCGACGGTACAAATGACGACGAGTTGTTATTCTTCGACACATAACATCTAACTTCTTTCATCCACATTTGAAAAGCTTTATTATTGAAGACGACTCCAGAATGATTTGTTGGATATGGGAATACATCGAATGTTGATGCCGTCAAAGAATGATTATGATGTTTCATATATTGATGTATCATTTGAGTGTTCAAATTTACATCAGTATACGATACTAATGGAGCATAAACTAATGGTGAATCGCCGATTCGTGCATTATCATTACATGTCATACACTCCTTCAGCATCTTGGTATTGAAATATGCATTATCAAACGTTATGATGAGATAATCTGGCAATGCTCCATTTGTTGGTTGTCTAATACCACTGCTAACAAGAGTGAGTGCATGCTTGATCTTTCTATACCTTCGAATTGAAGCTCCCATTGCCAATCCAAATCTTCTTTGTAGGCATATTTCTGCATCATTCACCTTGCTAATTGGAGCTGTTGTATTTATTGTTAATGAAAAATTGCTATACTGTACACTTCTGTGGTGCTGATTGTTGTTTATATGTTGTGTTTTTATGGAAGGTGCACATGAACTCACTAATGCTTGACAACTACCGCTACCCAATGATCTATACGTATTCTTTTCGGTAGCTTTGAATACATTTCTTACAGACTGTTTTCTAGTTGTCCATTGTTGAGCATTCATATAATCCGATCTACTAATCGATCCCACTAAAATTACATCAATGATTGCATTAGTAGAATTACTCCTTCTCATTTGCTTTGATGACCACATATTGATATCTTGATGATCGATATTAGTTATATTGTTTTTGTTTGTAAATGTCAGCTTGGATATAGCCTTCTCTCTCAACCAAGATGGTAATCTATCTGCCTTTTCTTTAGACCCTTTCAACTTTGGTTGTCTTGATACGCTCCCCTTCTCTCTACTCTCATCTTCGTCTTCAACATCAACACTACTGGTATTCTTATCAAGTTGTGCAAATGAAGGAGGTCGTATAAGAAAATAAGAACTGAACATAACCATTGGTAGAATTAACATCGGTATGAATAATGGTCGTCTATTAGGAGGCCTTGGTTTTGGCGAAACCATTGTATATGATGACTGACCATGAAAACTAACATTTATCCGCGGCATGATAATAGTATTATTACTCCGAGCTAATCCGAGTTATTATTCGTTGCAATAGATTGTTGATTATCTATCCTTCCGAATAATCTAATACTATGAATAACCAACTGGCCCAAACCTCGACTTATCCGAAAACATAGTCATATACTTCACCCTCACTAGAGGTAGTATTATGATGAACCCCTACTCTCAAAAATAGTGTGGCGATACAACGATATCCAACAACAAAATTGAATAGCAAAGCACTGCCTCAATTACAACTGCTCTTTGTACAGTATGAAAAGAGGGAGGAAGACGTCAACTAACATCACAATTATAGGAGAAGATAACAGTGAGTAATCTATATTATGTGGTGGTTTGAGTTGCGGTGGTGAAGTAATGGTATCCTTCATTCAAACTTTGATTTCATGTCCCTATTGTCTATTGTTATGGATTATGGATTATGTACCCCCGCCTATCTCTCTAACATATTTACTATTGCCTATATACTCTTCTGTAAATAACAGACATGTCATACGAATTAGCAGAGCAAGGTAAACAGCCAATATCTCCTGAGGACAAACCACTTCTTTCTTCAAAGAATGGTACACCGACAACAGAAGAAGAATTGCCACCTACTGCAGAACTAGTAGATACCAAAATGCAGGCACTTCAATTACTATTTGGTGCTGGTGGTATATATGCAGCTTTTCTATACTATGGATCTTTACAAGAAGATGTATTCCGATACGAATCTGAGAATGGCGAGAAGTTTAAATTTGCTTGGTATTTGCAAGTTCTTGAATCATTAGCAAATGTTTTAGTTAGTACTGCAGCGTTGGTTATTATGGGGTTTACGGGAACTGGTTATTCAAGTGCAGATGATCTTTCTGCCGGTAAAACAAAGTATTGGGGAGGTACTCCAAATGTAAGTTGAACCTTAATGTCTCAGAAATTGTACTTTCTTATGATTATTGATTATCTAACAATTTTATATGTATTGATAATTCGACAGCTACCGAAGAAGCCATTTGTTGCTACTGGATTTACTCAAGTTTGTAGTAAAGGATTTACAAGCTTGGCATTAGCAAATGGACTAAGCTTCCCAGTTGCAACATTAGCAAAAAGTGGTAAAATGGCGCCCGTAATGCTTGGAAGTTTGATTCTCGGAGGTGCAACATATGGACTTCGAGACTACCTTCAAGTCCTATGTATTATTGGAGGAACTGCTATTTTATCAATGAGTAAAAAGGTAAGTTCGTTTGCACACTTATATGTTTGTTGTGCTGTCTACTCACTACTGATACCATTACATTGAAAAACTGCGATAGAAATCTGCTGCTGCTGACTCATCTACTCTTGGAGTCATGTTCATATTACTAGCACTTGTAATGGATGGACTAACTGGAGGAGTACAAAAGCGTCTACTTGCGGATATGAAGAAAGCAAAAGTAACGCCACAACCATACGACTTGATGACATTTACAAACCTATTTATGATGATCTTTGCTATTATGATATCGTTATTTCTCGGCGAATTGACAGATGGAATGAAGTATTGTGCAGAGAATCCAGTTATATATCAAATGATTTGGAAGTTCTCAATGTGCAGTGCGATAGGACAGTCATTCATCTTCTATACGGTAGCACGATTTGATCCATTAGTTTGCAGTACTGTGACAACTACACGAAAGATTTTCTCCGTCATGTTAAGTATCATATTCAAAGGTCATTCAATTCCAGCAAAGGGTTACGCAGGTCTAGCATTGGCAATATCTGGTATTGTGTCAGAGGTAGCGAACAAGGTTAGTAAGGGTCATCACAAGAATAAGAAGTAAATGGAGTCTGTATAGTATGAGATCAAATGATATAAAGTATCTTAAACAATCGCCTTATATATATTGTACTAGATGTCTTTCTTGCTTTGCTGCTTAGATAGAGTAATAAGGATGAAGACAGTGATAGTATCGGCCAGATTTCAGTCACTCTCTAGGCACTCATAAAAGGATACCGGAAAATCTTTTAATTCAAGTTTGAGTACTTACGATAGTATACATACCGCATACTCTTATATTATGACGACGATATGGATATGGTGTACGATACTGCTTGGCGAACAATCTATCGCGTTAATAATTCCTCAACAATCACAGTTACAACCAGCTCATTATAGAAGAACATTACAATCTGCTACTTGTCTAAATGCAGCTCCAGAAGGCGCTCTATCTGATATAGTGATACCATCTATATTTAATCTATCTGATTGGAATGCAAATAATGAAGATGAAAAAGAAGATGAACGAATATGGGTACCCCAAACAGATTGTCTATCATTTAGACCGCTATGCTTCTGTACGTCGCAAGGCTATTATGTTAACCTACTCAAATTTAAAGGTGGCGGTATACTAGGCAGACATCGACATTCATCACCAGTACATGCAGTTACATTCAAAGGATCTTGGGGATATAGGTAAGTTCTTAGTATTGGGGTAGTAGCTATGCAAACAACTACACTGAATATGTACAAACAAAACTGCATGAACTCACAACCATCTCTTTGATACTCTTTTAAGAGAGCATGATTGGCATGCGAATCCAGGAACATATGTATTTGAACCACCGGGAGAAACGCACACACTTATAGTTGATGAAGATTGTGATGAGATGGTGGCATTATTTCATGTTACGGGTTCATTGCTTTATGTTAGTGAAGAAACTGACGAAATAATTGGTTTTGATGATGTCTTTAGCAAATTAGAAAAGGCAAGGGACTGGTATGAAAGTTGTGGATTAGGAAGGGACTATGCAGACCAGTTCATTAGATAGTGAGCAAGTAGAACCTGATAGATGGTAGTGATGAGGAGAGAGAGAGAGAGAGAGATTGGTGTAGTCTTAGAAGTCTTCAATTGAAAGAGAGTAATATTCAATATTCACATGCACTCACAAGGTACGATGATAATCGGTCAGCACACTTCTAAAGCCTACCAAAGAAGTTCCCGTTATGGAACTGTTCAAAATTTGCATATCCTCCCGGAGTATGCTTAGAATACCATCCACTTCTTCCACTACCATAAGTCCACTCTTTTTTATCATATTGATTAGCCTCTGCTGTATATTTAGCATCTTCTGCAGTAGCTCGAACATAATGTAATCGAGATAATTTATGATTAGCCATATATCTCACGATACTAACTCCTAGAACCAGTAGTACCTACATCAAAATACCTTGCCAGCTAACAGTAGCTCTACTATCCTCTTTATCTCACCTTCTTCTGGGCCCGTGACGCAGGACAAATCTTGCCCCTGGGCTGTCAGTAATACTTTGTAAAGAAAAGAGGAGCAAGCTGAGAGGTATGACTCTTTATTGTGTGGCTAGAGCCATCCATTATACTATTGTGTATATATATAGAGAGCATAGCGTGATAATATTAGTAGCGATTTAAGTTTACATTAGCTGTGGGGTATTTGAATTGATCACTGGATCACTGAAGGAGCAGAGAAGGTTTACAATAATATCGTTTTTTTGCAATACCAAACACACAGAGATCAAAGAGATACCATATATGATGTTTAGTTCCTCGTCAACCTCCGCCAATATTGCACTAGAAGTAGAGAGTCCATCAATTGCAGGATCTGAAGATGGTTTTGATGATGATGCTACCGAATTTTCAATGCAGCATAGTTTATTTAATACTACTACACAGCTATCTCCTGGAAACAACAATAGTAGAGGTGGGAATATACGCTTAGAAGGTTGGTTGTATCATACTACATCCAGTTACAAGGATAATAATACTACTACTAATGCTAATTCTACCACAGTGGTACCTCCTCCAACTTCTTCGTCGTCATCATATATAAGTAAGACTGTATCCAAGAAGAGGAAAAAGAGAAGTAATACAAAGCAGCGATATTTTGTATTACGTGGTTCAACTATCAGTTATTATGCAAGGAGGCATGATATTAAGGCAAAGGGGACATATGTTTTAACACAGGGGTGTACTGTTGGACCGGTGGTATATTCTTCGTTAGATGATTCAGCTCAAGCGGCTGCTTCTGTTGCAACTGCAACTGAGAATAATCAACAGCAGCAACAGAATGAGGGAAGTGTACCTACATCACCAGCTGCAAATAATAATGTTGATACACCTCCAGCCAAATCATCATCAAAGAAACAAAAGAAACAACGTCAATTCTACTGTGTTCAGGTAACATGGCCAACGAATAACAAACCATCCAAGGATGAGAAGTTTATTGCCCAAGCCAAAGCACAAGTTGCAGCTGAAAGTGAAAAGGAGGCATTGCAAAAGTTAGAATTAGATACATCATTTGATGAAAATAGAGCATCGCTTGATCCTAGAATATCGAATACAGGTGGTAGTAGAAGTCCTATCATGAGACCGAAGCAGTTAATGAGACGGAGTAAGTCTGACAATCAACAGAGTTCATCATTAGGCTCACCGTCAAAGGTTCCAGCACGAAGATCAAACTCTGATGATTTGCCACCTGAGTTGTCTGCACCAAATTTGAGTAGTGAGGATGAACAGCAGACATCATCATCATTACTTCCCGTATCTGAACTTAAAGAGACAGCACCTCTAACCACACCAGCCATGGCATTAGCAGGCTCAGTTGCCCTCCCAAAGCTATCCTCTTCCGAAAAGACATCATTAGAAAACAACAATAATTCAGATAAACTCAATCATGAAACAGGTCTACACAAACATTACAAACATCAAATTGAGAAACATACACGCGATCAAGAGAAATCAGCTGCCGAATTACAAAAAGTACAACAGTTAATATCAAAGAAGGAATCACACCAAAAGACGAAACGTAGGGTAATACAGGGTACGAAGGTCGCCGCAGTTAGTACTGTTGCAATTACCACGGGAGTATTAACAGCTGGGATTGGATTGGCTGCTGGACTTGTCTTTGTAGGCATTACTGCCGCGGCCGGTGGCTCAGGAGCAGTCGTTGGTTCCAAGGTATTAGACAAGGCTCGCGGTAAATATAATGCACATCAGTCTCAAAAGTCCTTCCATTTGATTATTGGTGCATCGACATATGAAGAAGCTGTTCAATGGAAGATGGCAATGGAACATGTTATTAAAGAGTTGGCGGATGAAGCCGCCGAAGATACAAGTGACGAGCAATGGAGGATTGCACAAGTTCTTAGTGGTGAGAATGATACGGAATCACCTTCAGCACCATTGAGTCCTCCAAGATCACCCAGAAATGGTACCGTCAGGGGTATGACGACAGCAAATGATAATAATAGAGAAAATATGATGTATCATGACATGACACCCAAATGGGTACCTATTCAGGGTGGTGGTATGGCATTATGGGGAATACTCGGTGCATTAGGCGGTGGAGGTGGCAATCTACGAATATACCGCGAGGAACGATCACCGAACGCACCCTTCCAACAGCAGCAATCATACATGTCAACATTATCAACATCAAGTCCATATTGGTTATTCACTCAGCCACAAACGAGTGCTTTTCCTACCATACCACGATTTAGGAGTGATGTTGGATTAGCTGGACAGCCATTTCCACCTTTCAAGGCTAGTATATCGTTAAAAGCGAATTCGTTAGATGCATTTATGTGTCTAATGTGCAGTGGACGGATACAAAACGATACTGTTAATGATGGGATACCAGTACCGAACTCAGGACAAATTGCCTCCTTCCGTATTATTGAGACTATGGATGATCATATGGATGTTATACATCTCGTCTTCAGACCGTTGTATCTCTTTCCATCATGGACCGCACCTCGTGACTTTGTTTTGTATAGATTTTGGAAGTATGACGATGATGGTACATATCAGATAGCTTTGGGAGGGCAACTGAGCCTGCTAATGCCATGGCTGGTGTGGTTAGAGGTGCTGTCTCTTTAAGTTCAGATACGGGAAGTAATGATGATGATGTCTGCTGTTCATCCTCACTACTCAAA
>Ga0214480_101394_pt1 | contig 10194 bp, 7 predicted proteins | sample M1_20Mar14CPVII9_3_FD_165042 | JGI IMG/M metagenome (GOLD analysis project Ga0214480, IMG submission 165042) | Marine eukaryotic communities from Monterey Bay, California, United States - M1_20Mar14CPVII9sort6BwellE17 | ecosystem: Environmental > Aquatic > Marine > Unclassified | place: USA...
AGCTGTTAAATATACCACAATTGGATGCCAAACCCACTACTTCCTCCAACCAAAACCAGACGACCACGACGTGACAACCCATCACAAACTATTACCTCTGGTAAGCATCTACCATTCCACCCTGACACCTAAATCTAAGCCCCCCAAATTGCCATTCTCAGCCCCCATAAACACAAGCGTAGAGATATGAGAGTGTAAAATTAATTGGTTGGCTGTAAAAATTTCAAAGGCAACTTTTACATTTTGAACATCCTCACATCAACATCTATTTCGTTTTTGGTTGACGACTACTGCTCCACAATTCAGTTTGGTATAACGCCGTCAGTCTGTCACTAAATCAGTTTTTAACGCTCTTTCCACATTGTAGTTTCATTGATATATCGGCGTTTATCTAATATCAACCTGTGAAAAAGATACAGTATCCTTTGATACAATCCCGATCGATTGATATTGATTGCAACATAATAGTTATCAGTTAATATAATGGGTGCAGGAAAGAATAAATCGCATCGAAAAAAGCGTATAAGTAAACATGTTATCCAAGCCGAAGAACGGAGAAAGCAAACCGAGGTTGAGAAGCAATTGCTTTCAGCCGCTGAAAATGGTACATCATCTCCACCATCTCCATCAATGCCCTCAACACCCTCAGAAGAAAAGACAGAATCAACAAACAATGCAAAAACTAAAGATCCGGAGGAGGCAGCATCCTATCTAACTCTATGGAAATATGATCAAACTAATAATACCAAATCATGGAAATTCAATAAGAATACTCAGTCATGGCTTCAGCGACACATGTACGAGGGCGACAAAGTGTCAAAAACTACATTTGCAACGTTAGTTGACTATCTAACACAGGGAGGAGATCGATTAATATCACGAGTTGAAGAGGATGCAAAAATGCGAGCCCGAAGATATAAAGAATGGGAAAAGAAGAAGGAGAATTCAACATCAGATACTACTGGAGAAACAAAAGAGGAGAACAAATCAACATCAGCTGATGATATAACTTGGAACAATTTAGATGATCATGATAAAAGGAAGGAATATAAAAGAGCAAGGAAAGTTTTAGATTCGATCAAGGCAACGAGAGAAGAAAAGGAAGATGATGCCGAGGCTTAGATAAGTATATCTAAAAGTGCCAGAAGATTATCCTATTAAGTTTAAAATAATCATATTATCCGTAAAGCAGCTTCCCTTCTATTGATCTTTATTTTCATCTACAATGTTTCATTCCGCGGTCGTCTCTGTAATTCTGATGTGCGTGCTCCGCTCATTTCTATATTGTTCTCTTCGGTAACACTATTGGAATCAGATCTGGTATAATCATCGTCTCTATGTCTACCACCTTCTTTCTTTTGTTTGTCAAATATCTTTCAGATGTGATAGGATTAGAATAGGTGGTGAGTGAGATCACGGGATAAACAAATAAGATTTCTCACACATATGAAACAAACAAGCACTCACCTTGTATAATTCCTTCTTAACAAAGTGAGATACTAAACTCATACTAATGATACTCAGAATTAAGCCAAATAGTACCATTTTTCTATGTGTCTCCTCATCCACACCCATCTTCTTATCACCTCCATCTACCCCAGACGATGCATCTTTTCCATCTTTCACATCATCATGACTAAAGAATGTGTCAGTGCTAGCACCAATTAATACATATAATAACATCAACGGCAAAGCACCAATCTTTGCCATTGCAAATTTAACAAGTGGCATACTCGTCGTACCAATCATATAACTAACAGGTCCCAATGGTAATATGGGTGTCAAATACAATAGACACATAATCTTAAACCCATTATCACTAACGGCAATATCAATAGCATCAAATAATGGATATTTTCGTCCCCACTTACGTACTTGATTCCGCATTATATATCGTCCTAATATGAAGCAGGAACAGCTGCCGAAGAGTGAGCCGGCCATGCTTGTGAATGTTGCCATGAATACACCACCTACCCAACCATAGGCTAGTTTGTAAATGTATCCACCGCCTAATGTTAGTGGCGTGCCTGGTAATAAAAATATAACACATAATCCATATACGAATATAAATGCAGCGGCACCAGTACCAGGATGTTCTTTCACCCAAAGTAGAAAGTCATGTATTGCATGCGTGCCTAATAATCGTTTGTCGGGTGGTGAATGTATAGTATCATATATTAAAAATAGTCCAAGTAATGATGTTATTGATATTATAATTGGTTTGATATATGATACTATTCTACTAGTGCCACTATGACTGCTACTTTCTGATATTACTGCTGTATTATTCATAGAAGAAGTTATTGTTGTATCTATATCACTACCTTTTCTATTACTATTGTTTATGAGTTGACTCTTTATTATTGGTTTCTTATTTCGTTTGTATTGCCTTGGCCTACTTTTAAGATCAGCATCATTATCTAATAGATTGAGAAAGTTACTAAGTCCACTATTGGGGGAATTATTGTCGGTGGTATCGTTCTGACTTTCAACATCCGGCGTTTGCCGACCCGAATTTCTTCTGTTCATGATGTTGTCTATATGATACGATATCTAGGCGTAGAGAGTATAAGGCGGCGGCGGCAGTAGGTATAAAACAGCATAGTATAAAAGCAGCACACGGCGGCATCCGTCTAAGGTTATTACTTAGAAATTTATCAACTAAGTATTTTCCTCTGCGAAACGCCTACAAGTGGAATAAATGAAAGCTATACCTTTTGCAACACAAATTAATATTTCCAAATAAACGTTTCCGCTACGCCGACGGTAACAGCCTCCTAATCAAACAATGGCAAAGTCTACACCAGCAAGGAAGCGTAAGGCTGCCGATGATATCGACGAATCGTCTGAAGAAGATTCGTCCTCGTCTTCATCAGACAGTGAAATGAGCGAAGGCAACTCCGATGATGAAAATAACGATAATATGGATGAAGATTCAGATGATAATGATACTGACGACGTAGAACCAAGTACTACTAAAACACCAGCCAATAAACAAACATCAGCATCAAAGAAGACTCCTAATTCTTCACCCGGTATGAAAATGCGTAGTGGACGTAAGAAGAAACGTAAAAAGTCTATAAGTCCAAAAAATAGTAGTGCACCTTCTACTACTAAGAAGAAAAGGGGTACTACTGCTAATCCACGTAAGCGCGCTAAAAAGAGTACGGCTTTGGATAATGATAATGACGACGACGAGGAGGATAGTGTTTTTGCCAATGGCGGTAAAAGAAATGGTAAAAAGGCAGCATCCAAATTAGTAAATGGTAATGACTCATCTGAGGAAGAGGAGGAAACAACTCATACCAAAAAGAAGAAGGGTAACCGTAGAAAGTCTGTAGGATTTGATGCTACAACTAAAAAGGGTAGTAGTGGTAGTAGTAGGAGAGCAGCAATTGATGAAAATGCCACTATAAAAAAGGTACCACATGCACATGAACAAACTCGTGAGGCTGTGGCTGCTGCTCAAATGTCACAATCTCCAACAATCTCGGAGGAATCTGCTGCTGCTGCTAACAATAGCAGCAGTAGTAATAATAATGGTGGTGGAGGGATAATGGGTGGTGGATTATTACATTTAGTATCACAAACATTACGATTACCATCTCAACATACACCCGCCAAACCATCATCGCAACAACAAGATGATAGTGATGATAATTTAGATTCAGATGCTGCTGAATCACCAGCACCACCATTAGCTGGGGGTAGACGATTAATCTTTGCAACTACTGCAAAGAAGAAAACGGGTGGCGGTGGACGTACTACTGGGGGTAGGAATAAGTTGTTACTACAAACTCGTGAGAAACAGCAACAGCAAAGAGAGAAGAGTTCTACAAAGAAGCAGACAAGTACAACAACTTCAGACTCTACTCAAGAATCTAACAATGAAGAGGAACCATCATCTCTTTTAGTTCAACTTACTAATGAATGGGAAGAAAATGGTGAAGAGTACAAGAAGGATATAGTATTATATACAAAGGGTTGGTTCTTCGTATTGTTTCTTTGCTTTGTAGTTGGTAATATTGCCAATATGTCTCTGTTTAATGTACGATCACAAAGTATCAAGCTGAGTAAATTATATGGTATTGAATCTAAGATTACTGATACTGTTTTGGAGACAACCGACGACAATAATAATGGCGAAGGAGCAACAACAACACCTGAAATCGTCACAATTACACAACCAGATCCAGATCTTATTGCGAATGCACGTGCAACATACCGTGCTGAGCGTATGAATACTCATGATATATCAAAGATTGACAAATCTATGGAAGAAATGAATGAGATGATGAAGGTAGTCGATGATACTATGACAAGTTGGATGAAAGATTATCCGAATGTTGCCTTTGGCGAAACAAAGGATGGCGACGAACAGCAAAGTGAGGATGGAAGCGTAGATAAGATATCAGCAAGTATCATCGAGAAGCAAAATGTATTATTAGAATGGGAATGGGCATTAGTTGCTTTAGAGGAGGCAATGGATGCATTTACCAATGGTGATATTAGTCCCGAGGAAGTGAATAAGGCAATGGATGAGCTTACCAAGGTATCAATGATGAAATCCGAAGGAACTGTATTGGATATGTCTAAGATATCTGTACCCGGAGAAGGATGTGAGGGTATGGATTATAATAATATTCCCACAAAACAGTCCGATTCACAAGTCGGCAAGGAGGATACGGTCGAGGTTGTGGGTGGTATTGATGTCGATGCGCTTGACATTGCTAGTGATTCTCCCGTTTTAATAGAGGATGCCAAGAATGTATACCAAAGTTTAGTAACATTGGCTCAATCAACGAGTGAGGCATTGATTGGACCAACCGGGGCGTCATCTCATGCCAAACAGTGGTTAGAACAAGTTATTGCTGAAGAGTTGCATAAAAGGGGAGTGGATGAACACCCTCCATTGATTGATGAGGCTACTATTCCCTCTTCTTCTTCTGGCAAATCGTCACCGTCGAACACTGATGGGGTATTCACCTTCAACGATGCAGTAATAGACATTGATCGTCTACTCGAAATAGAAGATGCCGATCGAACAGGAAAGTTTGACTATGCCTCGATTGTTAATGGTGCACAAGTGGTACGACGAGGTCCATATTCCACGTCATACTCTTTATATGAAACTTTACCATTGGTTAATCGTGTCTTGGCATACACCAAGTTACGCTTCTACGGACACCCTCCTGAGGCAGCTTTGGTTCCTACTTTTCCCATGCACACGAGAGGACAATGTTGGTCATTTACAAATGAGCAATCTAGTTCTCGAACTAGGAGACAAGCTGGAGCAAGTAGTGGCGATATGATTGGTGATTATGCAACATTGACTATAAGTCTACCTTCAGCTATATCAGTATCCGAGATTTTGGTAGAACATATCCCTCAAACTATTACATCTGATCCGACCTCGAGTGCAATGAAGAAATTTCGTGTACTTGGATTTGAGGATACAGGTGCATTTGGTGAGCCTTGGGAGTTAGGATCATTTGTATTTAACAATGTTGGACCAAGTATACAGAGATTTGCAATACCAACAACGTTAGATGGGCAGAATGTACCAAAACTGAACTCTATTGCCTTTGCCGTGGATACGAACTGGGGTGGTGATTATACTTGCCTGTATCGCGTGCGGGTTCATCAATAATCATTTAGGAAGATGTTTAAAATTGAGTTGAAATCATTACTTGATTACAATTTCTCTTAACCTATCATATCTCTCATGGGTCCTCTTGTACAAGCCTTGCAATATGAGCATCCATCAATTCGGCCCTCATCACAGAACCCCACTTCACATAACACTCCTTTGCTTGTTTATAGTACTTGAGAGCATCTTTTGTATCATCCTTATTAAACTTCTCACAGTGTCCACCTGCAAGCTCACAGGAAATGCCTTCCTCGTGAATAAAACCGGACTTTTGAGATGCTTCGATTGCTGCTGTATACTCCTCCCTTGCTTTGTCGTCATTCTTATTGAGTGAAAAATACTCTGCTTGGAGTATATGTACTTTGTTCTGAAAGTTGTGCTGGAAGATGTGCGTTACACAATTCACGAGGACGAAAGAGAGGAGATAGTAACAAATGTTAGTACATGTGCTTTGTAAAGGCAATCATATACAGGCAAACCGAGTTCAAATGAAGTAACCAAAACAACGAGACTTCATATTGAAAACTTGAATTTATATGAAAAACAATACTAACGCGGACTTTCCTCTGAATAACTGGCCATCTCCTTGAGCATGGTAATCACTTCCCTTGCACCTCTCTTCAAGTCGTTATCTTTAGCTCTCTTCACTTTGTGAATAGCAGCAAGTCCAAAGTAAAAGGATGAGAGTATGTCCAAAGATCTTGGGGGCGTTTTGCCTCTCTGTTTGATTGCGATCGGGTCTGTTTTTAATTTCTTAGCAAAGTATAATGTTCGGGTATTGTCTATTCGCAATATTTAGGAAGCACAAGAGTCAGCATACAGCCAATTTTAAAGATTTAATACACATACACACACATACTCACGGCCAACTAGACACGAAGCGACAATACGGTGGAAATATACAGATGCTTGAAATCCCTCAAGCTTCATCATAGGATCATCGATACATTCATCTACCAACTTTGATTCAATAAACTCTTTATTGATTAGTTGAGATATTGTCTGGTGATACGAAGACAAATAAGCCACCGTCCTTTTATGCTTGTGTATCTGACTAAGTTTCAACAGAGAGTTTACATCCTGATGAGTTTGTGTAATGGAGGGATAAGATGAGATTTAGCATACATAACATATCATGTCACACCCCCGGCACTCCAACTGCTACTTACCGCCAAAAGAGAACTTAGATTGTTCCCGGCGACAAATGATTTTTGTATGTACATTAGTCCACTCAGGAGGGCAGTCGTTACATCTCCAATAGACTGACCGACACCGAGTCCAGTATGAAGTCTTTCAGCTGCCAATTGGATAGGCTCGAAAATGGCCCCAACAAAGCCGTAGTAAGATAAATACACATGTATCAATTGACTGCTATCCTCAAATCTCGCAAGGAGATCAAGGGCAACTTTGCCATATCGATTTGCTTGCCTCATTTTCTTATATATTGATAACATGAAACTTGAATAGGCGAACCCGTTGGCGCTGTATTTAGACACTCCATGATCAAGAGAGATCTCGACCAATCGAGCAATAAGGTAAGGTAGGAGACTATCCCTTCTGTAATATGCTAAAAAAGCAGCTTGAGACAAGAATTGCTGTAATCGATAGTAATGTTGATCACTGACTTCGTTCATAGACACCAAAGTATCATTATTGTTCATCTTCTCCTCAATCCTGTTGAATGTTGCAATCATATCTTGTTGATCCACAGACCCAGCCCTTGGCATTGTTTCCTTAAGTTCGGAGAGGACCTGTAAAGATCCTTTGTAGGCTTGTTCAGTTTGACCAAGATGATGTAGGAGACGATGACTGAGGTAATATGCATCTAATTTGCTCTCCAAGGTCCTTCCATTTTCAATAACTTGATTCCATGACGATTTGGCTAGTTCAATATGACCCGAAGAGAATGCTGCCTGCCCCAAAGAGAGATAAAGTTGCATTGCAAAGTCGTAGTGATCACCCCATAATTGATCTTCTGGGATGAGTGTTCTTGCCTGTGTGAGATATCTTTGCGCTCTCTCAAAGTCACTCGTCGCCATTGCTTTCTTGGCGGCCTTGTTCAAGAGTTCTGCAAGATCAAAACGACTTCCCAAGTTATTATGACAAAGTTGATCGGCAATTGGTAGTAGCATTGATGAATCCACATCTTCTTGATCCTCAGCATTATAGACCTGCAGTAGTTCCATGCCAATACTACAGTGAAACTGATCTCTTTCATCCAACTTGATTAGATTGTATGACGCCTCACGAACTGAATCATGAACAAACTTATAAGCCCCAGTAGAATACTCTTCCATATAACCACTGGCTACTGCTTTGTGCAGTTCGTCTTTCTTGTTCGGTGTCACACCGTAACACATTTTGGTCAACCAACGACCTTAACATCTCTATAGGTACGAAACCCAAGTCAAACAAGAAGTGAGTGGGGTATAAAGGGCAGTTGTGTTGATTGTAGCTTGAAGATAACGAGTCATAGGATCAGGCAGTCAACAACACTTACCAATGGCAAACAATGGGGAGCCAGCAGTCTTCTTATATAAACAGTTAGAGAGCTCTGCACAGTGTCTTGGTAGCATACATAGGGCATCTGACACCATCATATTGAGTTCCTTCTTACTGATACCATCAAGATGCAGTTTCTTGAGCGTCAAGAAACTACTTAGTTTATGAATCATCTCATGGAGGGGGTGATTGCCTATTACCTCGTCACTCCTATAGGCTCCAACAAATAAGACACAGCTGGAACCGTTGAAAGATAGAATATCTGTTATGACATTGCAAGTGACTTTGTCGGCCCATTGGAGGTCATCCTAATTGTAGGTTGAGAGGTATTATACACCAGCCAAGATGAGTTGAGAGTAGAACAGACAAAAAAGGCAACCAAACCAAACATACTACTCACAAAGAACATCATAACGGGCGTTTCTTTACTTGATACAACTTTCAAGACTTGTTGTAGAATATAAGCAATACTGCTGTTTTTCATTGCACTGTCTTCTTGAGATTTTGCTGTTATTGTAGACTGTTGTGATCCCAAGAGCAAAGAGATATTCGGTAGAACCTGTTTAACATATCCAAAGCTGCTACCAAAAATAGATGCCAACTTTGTATGGACTTTACCCATCTCTTCAAGAGTAGCAGTCCTTTTGATCTTGACAAAAAGGTCGTTAAAAGCTGATATCACAAAACCCATTGATGATGGGTTACTAAGCAACACATCAAACTTCTTCCTTACTACAATTCCACCGGAGGCTCTTACCATAGGAACCAATGTATTCACAAGTCTTGATTTACCAATCCCGCTAATACCTCCTATAAGCAAGGCCTCGGACTGGCCACTGTAGGAACACCGACAGAAACTATCAGTCACAAATGTAGTCTCTTCCTCCCTACCATAGAGTTTACTTGTCCTAATTCGCAATGATGGCTTTGAGATTGAGGATGACAATACTTCAGAATGGTTGTATCTCTCAAAGAGGAAACTTCTTGGATCAAGTACGAGTAGGTGCAGGTCATCTGAGGCAGTGTCTAATGATACTCTCCCCTATTATTCAGTGGGGACACAACAATATGGTCATGAGATAATGGTAATGGTATAAGTTCACAAACTGCAAATATATAATACATACTTTTATCAATCCATCGACAAGCAGGTGAATACAAGAAGAAAACCCCAACTCGAGAAGAGGAATATATTTTGCAAAGAAATCACTTCTTGCACTCACAAGATTTGATGCCAGATCTGACAACGAATTCCCTCTTCTTTTCTTTTGTGGAGGTTCACTGTTGTTCATAATATTATATGTTTCATTCCCCTGAACCAATATATCATACAATAGACAACCAACTGAATGAGAAAGCATCATTTCATCACCATTAACATCCTCATCTTCACCCCTCTTTGCTTGGGTAATATTGCTATCAAATCGACTCATCATTATCTTTGCAGCATCCATCTCAGCATTATCGAAAGTTGTAACACTACCAGCATCTTCTCGTTTCATATTGCTTTCAAGAGATGGTGGGTTAATCTCTACATCCATATACTCTCCAACAACTAATGTGTTAAAATGAAAACTACATTAGTTGGATGGAACAATAATGCACATGATATGAAAAAAACAACAACAATAAACTCACTCTTGCTTTGGTCTCCGTAACACTCGCCCCTAGTGAAGAAGGGTGTAATCATCTTCAAACTAGTACGAGGTGTATTCATCTCTACCCCCATGATCCTGTCTGCATCTTCTTTGATATCATTAAACTTGCCCGCAAGGCATACACCGAAATTATCAATATGACAAGCTTCTTGAAGATCTTTAGCAGTTGCTTTATGTACTGATAATTTAGCACTCCGTAATATCTCAACAATACCATAGCCTACTGTTACTTTTCGTAATAAGATTTCATCTTGATTTGTCATAAAGTACATACTGTGTGACTCTTCATCTACCAATTTCCGCAGACCAACAATATTATCATCTTGATGTACTCGGCGTGATACCTTCTTATGTTGAGGGGATACTGAACTGATATTCATGATG
>Ga0214480_101397_pt1 | contig 10167 bp, 6 predicted proteins | sample M1_20Mar14CPVII9_3_FD_165042 | JGI IMG/M metagenome (GOLD analysis project Ga0214480, IMG submission 165042) | Marine eukaryotic communities from Monterey Bay, California, United States - M1_20Mar14CPVII9sort6BwellE17 | ecosystem: Environmental > Aquatic > Marine > Unclassified | place: USA...
GATCAGAATTGATTGATGTTGGCAGTCTCCCACCCTCCATGCTAGAAACTACCGCAAACAAACGAATGACGACTGCCCGTGAAATACCCTTACCAACCTTTAAGGAGTCGGTGTCATGAAACACCATGGCAAATGCCACAGAGCATTCTCTCAGTATGGATCTTAAGTCAGGCTCTATGACCGTAGCAAAGCTTAAATCAATCAACCTCTGCACTGAGTTGGCAAAGCTTCGTATCCGTGATGCCTCCTCTAAACTTGTACGACATTGTTCTACTAATAACTTCCACGCTGGAGACGATAATGTCCAATTACGATTATGTGAGCGCAGCATTCCACCTGCTATACGTAATGCCAATGGCGAATTGCCGCACCCCTTGACAATGATACGCGCTTGTGCAAATACTGGTGATACTTTTGGCAGACCATTTGGCCTACGTCCGGCTGCAGTTAGCAACAGCTTGACCGCTTCATGTTCTGAGAATATACGTACAAACACTTCATGTGTAATTCCCGGTCCAACTAACCCGGGAATACGGGTAGTGATTAATACTCGGTGGGGGGTATCTTCAAAGTTGTTATCACCATCACTTCGTGTTCCAAATAAGAACCATTTAGCATCTTCCATTTTACATACATCATCCAAACATATCAATACTCTTCGTGATAATAGTAGTCGACCTAAATCTTCTTTCATACCCTCAAGTTCTCCACCCTGGAAGGATCTTCGGGATGTAGCTAGCTTTGTCTCGGATGCGCTTGATAAGTTACTCACACCTCTATTTGGTGCATCTTTGTCGTTCTCATTCTCTATTGCCGTCGCTTTGATGGCTTCATTATCTTCCTCATCGCCTGAACTATTGGATGAATTAGACGCGTTATCATCGCCATCATCATCCTTCCCCTCCTTATCATCCTCACCAACATCATCTTCTCCGCCACCCAACAGTTGATCATACAACTGCTCATACAATCTTCGAACCTCTCGTTCACCCAACGGTGTACGTCCCAAATGTATCCAAGCAATCCCATCCGAGAAGAATTCACGAACTTCCACCGTTTGTATTGCAGCAACTGCCAATGTAGTCTTACCATTCCCCGCCTTATCGGAATGTCGACTTGTTATACATGTAATAGTATTAGCAAACGGAGTTTCATCATCAGTATCCCTCGGACCAGCTCTATCCAACAAACAATTAACAACCTGCTTCATCAAACGATGTCGATGGATATACTCAATGGGTAACTTAGGCACAGCACTGGGTATCTCCGCCTTGGGTGTGAAGTTACTTTTAATCTCATCCAAAACATTCACACCTCGATTATTCTCAGCTGTGCCAATAGCTTCACGAGCACGCATCTGCTCCGATCGTAGTCCACGTATGACATCTAACAACTCATCCTTTGGTTTCATTGGCTTAACTTGACCAAGTGCAGCTGATTGTTCTGCGGTGTCGGATCCAGTCTTCTTTCGTTTATCACCATGTAATTCAGTTGGTATTGGTGTTGCTACTGACAAGTCACTACTACCACTGCCAGGTGCACCCGAATCTAATGATAGTTGTAACTTTGCTAAATTTTCCGTAGTCATGGCAACAGTATTCGAACTATATCCATCCTCACCTGCACTACTATCAGAGGCGCCTTGACTACCATCCCTCCTTCGTCGCAATCGAGGTGTAGGCGTGGCACGACGTGCACGTACTTTCCCGGCAGTGGGTAACAACTCTCTCCCACGTCGTAACACTGCACTAACACTACTACGTGCACTTGATGTGCTAATACTGGATACGACACTACCCGCATCACTTGCAGTATCATCTGCATCAGCTTCGACCTTACTACGCCATGAACTAACCGCTGAAGAACCATCATCACCATAATCTTGTGTAACGCCTCCTAGTGCCTTTTCAACTCGTGCATTCCAATGTGATATTTTCTTTAACAATTTTGTATCATTTACACTAACTATACGAAACATTAATGTATACTTACGTTCACGACGTATTAGCATGGTATCAAGGACCTTGTTACATTTCTTAATAACATCACGTAAGCCACGGAATGTAGTGTCTTCTTTCAATGCACCTCGGGTGGCAGTGTCAATTGCCACCTCGTCAACTAATGCTAGTAAAAAGTCAAGATTACCCATGAATTCAAATAGAGTGCGATGCCAATCCCATTCTGTTGGTGTTAATTGTGGTATAACATTTTTTAATGTTGTTTCTTTATTATTATCACTTTCCTCTCCCTCAGTATTAGTAGATGATAAATCACCACCAATACTCGTAGGTAATCCACCAATATCATTATCCTTCTTTGGTGGAGGTTTAACAGGCATACACCCCCCAGCTTCATATGCATCCTTAATACCCACTGCTAATTCATGAAATGTCTTCAATGCACTTGGTGCCCTTCTTGGTAATTTTGATATTTGATTTAATGACTTACCCTCATGATAGGCATCACTTCTACAACTTGTTACTGTTATTATCATTTCTTGTTGATTCATATTGTTTGATAATTCTGATGATGATGATGTTGATGATGTATCATCATTCATATTAACTCCTGAAGTATTATAGTTGACCACATTAATGTTGTTAGACATGCCTGGAGCATTCTCTGAAGAATTACCAGAGGTACTTCTTCGTATTAATCTATTGGTACTTGATGAGGATATGTCCAATGCAGCTGAGGTAGCATTCGATTGTTTACTACGTCGTGATCGTGATAATGATCGTATTGAACGTGATGCCATTGCCATTAGTCCTCTGTCTTGTTTCCGTTCTCTACCCCGTGTAGATGTTGTTTGTGAAGTTGTTTGTGTGGTTGGTTGTGTAGTTGCTGCAACAACTTCTTGTGGATGGCCAGTAGTACTACTAGTTTGTTGGCCACCACCTTTAGTTTCGGAAACAGCAGCAACCACGGCCCCATCAGCAGATAAATAACTAGACGAATGTCCACTTCCATAACTTTCACCTTTTACATACTGCTGTTGTTGATTATCAACAGACTGTGGTTTATCTTTTGACTTTTTATCCTTCTTTTTAGTATGTTCCTTGGAGGACTTTCTATTGCTAGATTTACTGCTACCACTTCCTACTCGTTTCTTACGCCCTTTGGATATAGATGAGGATGAGGATGATACTACCGATGATGTTCCAGTGGCTGATGCAACTGCGATAGTATTTGGTAGAGAGGAGGCAGCAAGGCTGGTACTATCATTATTATTATTTTCATCTTCAGCCATCTTTTTATTTTGTTGTTTTGATATCTCTAATTGATCAATACTACACCCAAGTAACTATAGGTATATTAACAGATACTTTTAATCCAATCAAACCCCTTTATTGATATATATTGTGATGGTATTATCTTTCGCAACTTGAACCAATATATATAATTTTATTGCAATTAAATTTTCATAAGATGCGCACAAAAATTTAAACTCGAGCGTTGGGTGGCCTGTTATATCTGAGATAATCCTTATATACTAACAATGTATACCGGTATATTATCAGTATATCAGATAAGATATATTTAATATTGGCTCTAGCCTCCTCAATCAAATGCCGATTTATCCGTTAAGTACCGACAGTGTACTTTTTTATCTGTCTTTATTTATCAAATTTGACTGCTCCGCTTCGCCTATTTAGTATTAAAAATTGCAAGACAATCTATACTACACGAACCTCTCTATTTAACGATATGAAAGGTATATAAGAGGGATAGACAATCGTCAATAGAGAGCGGCTGTTTCTTCTGTTGTTGACTTTGCAGTAAGTGTACGGCCGTGCATAATCATTTGCTAATGATACCAGTATGATGATACACTCACATTCGTGATGATTTGATTATGAGATAGATATCGTATCTACACTGCTACATAATCTTATCATAAATACATTATTGATGAAGAGAGAGAGAACTGGTATATAGATGAAAACATTTCCACTGTATTGTTGGAATATCTCTCTCTCTTTCAACTGGTGATTGTTCCGTGACATTGACGGGGCTAAAAACACTCGCCAAAGTGATCACCTGAGGAAAATATTTGGGTTGTCATATCAGTTCATTCTGCTTTGGAATAACAGTCATTACCCATCATTATATGATTTCGTATCTTTTATGGATTATTGACTACTTTAATTCGTTGGTATCGTCCCTCGTTTGATAGCAAATTGAAACTCTCTGCCGACCATCGATACTACCCAGCAATATGGACCTGCTAATCCCCTCTTCATCACTCCAAGTTTCCTGTCATTCTTATACACTGATAATGTTCCCTCGTCTAAATCAAGTAGCAATCCCAATTCATCATCAGATGTCATCGTTTCCGATCCATCCCAGATTATGCCCGGCTTATATTCATTAGAAACGTCCCAATCACTTGAGAGGCATTTCCCGTTACTTGCGAAATATAAGCAGCATTGAATACTATTATTATTGATTTCATGTTCTCCATGTCCCAATCTTCGAGAGAAGTTTTGGTAGAAATCAGGGTAAAGGGGGGTCCTCCCTGCATATTGATTTGCCTTTCCTGGCCTTATCACCCCAACCAGAACGGGAACATACTGCTCTGATGCTATACTATGTGGTTGAATTGATACATAATGTTTTCCTGCCCTCAGTATATTGTTACTAAAGGCAGTCTCCCAATCAAAAACATCAGCCCGACCACTATTTGTAACACATGATTTGTCCCCACTATTCACATACTCAGCTCCGACAAGCTGATCAAAGGTGAGGGGAGCTCTAAGTAATTGAAGATAATGATAATCTGCTAATTTACTCTCTCCGTCATAATGTGGTAATGCTGCTAATTGTTCCTCTGTTCCAATGTCTTGTACTGCAATATGTGCTGACTTCTTAATGACTGATAGTTTCTCATCATCGGATATTCCAAACCTTTTACTGGTTAATGCCAAGTTGAGTAAATCGATCGAAGGTAGATATGATATGATCTTTGATAATGTATCACTATTGAATAGTACTTCTTCTTTGTATATAATAGTACTACCAACCTCGACCTTTTGTTTCTTTATAATAGGGTGATCAGCCATCATTACAAAATTGAAATTATTTTGAGAGTGTATCTTATTGCAAAAGAATATAATATCAATTATCTATGAGTAATGATATTGTTGAACCACAGCAGATATACTACCGTCTAGCTTGACCTCGTACTACACAATATGCCAATGTAAAACAATAGGTATGAACTACCTATCTCTGGTCTATTGTGCAATCTCTATTTCAGTGGGAGTCTTTGAAGCCTATCTTCAATTGTACTTACTGGGAGTCTTTGAAGGTTGATGATTTTAGTTGTTAATATAGTTGCCACTCATAGGATTGCTCTATACCTACTATACTCAGATTATACTAGCCATATCGTAGCAACAGTACAACTCATCATACTATTTCTAATTTCAAATCAATGACAATGTTGGTACATCATCGCAAAGGCATATTGGCACTATTGTCATCATCTATTTCCAACAGATCAACATGTGCATTTAGCAGTAGTATCAATAAGAATCGTAGTATTATACGACGTCAATCATCTCGAGTATCTCATATAATTGCAAAATCTACTACAAAGGATGACGACCCTTCATTATCAAATGATTATGACTATGAGTGGTTGAAAGCATCTCGTCCTATGCGTATTTGTGCTCGACCATTACCACTAGATTATGGTGATGGTAATGATGATATAGGATCGTCTGTAACGGGTACAAAGAAGATTGTACACTTTCAACGTCATGGTATGTTTGTTGTGCATATTAGTGTACTGTATTGAAAACATTATTATTAACAAACTCCAACTCTTATCTATCATCGATCACAGGACAGGGAACACATAATGAACTATACAAAAAGGTACAAGACGAAACAGGTATACCACCAGACTTATCTTCATTAGACCCTCTTAAAAATCCATTACTTTTAGAACACATAACAGATTCACCATTAACACAAAAGGGTATAAATCAATGTATAGAACAAAGACCTGTTGCTAAACAATTGAATGGTATAGAATTAGTTATTGTTAGTCCACTAGTACGTGCGTTGCAAACTGCTCATATAACATTTGAAGATCATTTACCGTCGTACAATAATAATGCATCATCGGAGGAGGAGAAGGAGAAGAGTAAGAGTGTGAAATGGATTGCACACGAAGGAATTAGAGAAGAATTTGGTACATTACTTTGCAATAAAAGAAGACCATTGAGTGAAACAATGGCAGCCTTTCCTAAAGTTGACTATTCTTACATGGCATCTATGGAAGATGAAGATGTTGCATGGAGACAATATACAGAAATGAATGCAAATGAGGAAGGTATTGTAAAGAGAGAGGAATTAGTTGATATATCTCATCGTGCATATAATTTCATGGTAGATTTTGTTCTGGAAAGAGAAGAGAAGGAGATCGCCGTAGTTGGACATTCCCACTACTATCACGCGCTTACTAATTGTGTTTTAGATGTTGGAGATAATACTAACATGACATCCATGTTTGGACAGGCGGAGATTAGAAGCTTCGAATTGGAGTTTTTATTGAGTGATGGTAGTGAACAATAAGACCAGACCAAATGGGTGATGATGAGATGATGCTGAATCAAAATATTGGTGATTTGAAGAAGAAGAAGAAGTCTTTAGAACATTCATTGAGTTTCATTAATTTAGAAATCTACTTCTCATGGTACTTCATCGCTTATTGAAGAAGCGAGCCAGAAACCGACTAGGCAAGTCCAACCTGCAAAAGCCATAATGCAAACGTCGAGACACACAACAGGAGTAATGAATTGTCGAATGCTCCCTGGTGTAACGCCAACGTGATAATACCTCAACTCATTTAAAAAGGTTTTTATCGGCACGGATGATGGTAGCACAATCTCGCCCTCTCGAAGGTAGTTCAACACATAAACGAATAAGTCACCATCTCTGTCAATGAAGATTGGTTCATTGTTATCCGTAGTGCGATTTCGTAACCGACCAAGAGTACAATGTGGCTGCCTCCTGAGGAGTAAATCTGAGACCTTGTGTATCCTTCCCCCAACGTCGAATGTTACAGTTTGTACAGGACCAACTACTAATGCATGGACGCTCACATAGTTCATCAACTTCTTATTATCGCTTCTATTTCTCTATTACTTGCTTCTTCGATTTATGAGATCAGCTGCGTCAAGTTTATTCTGCAATATTTCATCACGACTTAAATTTCAATCTTGCTTCTAGTTGAGTCGTATCATAAAGGCTAGGCAACCACCTCGTGTCCACACAACCATCATCAACACCCACCTCCATTCTACTTCTTTGTGCGTTTAGAGCTGTTGTGTTTACTAACCATGGATGACAATACTCGTTCGGAAGTCACGGTAAGGGCTTTGTTTATCATACTTCAATTTTGCGCATATGATGTGAGCACTTTTTTAGACCACCTTATCTTTATATCTTTTATATATCTAATATCCTTTATCACTCCTCTCCTATTAGTTCAATGTTGGAGGAAAAAGATTTGAAACGTCAAGAAATCTGATTAACCAACAGCCAAACTCCATGTTGAGTAGAATGATCTCCGATACATGGCATTATCAACAAACATCTAACTCAGATTCAGAAGATAAACCAATCTTTATCGATCGATCGGGAGATATCTTTCAACATGTATTGGAGTATCTACGTTATGGTAGTGTTGTACTTCCAACAAGTATTCCAACAGAGATGTTCACCCGTGATTTAGAGTATTATTTGCTCGAGTATGATGTTTCAACTATCACAGACGGGGAGGAACGCATCCGTGAACGATTCTTTACTCTGAAGAAAGAGCATGATACTATGAAGAAAAAATATGCTGATCAGAAGAAAAGGTATGATGAATTGGATAAAGTTATGAGCACGCTGGAAGAGATGGTAAGGGAAGCTATACCATCTCTCAATCTCAATAATGAATAAGTAGGTCGATCATCTACTACTTCGAGTTTGTGTTTATAATTGCAAGTCAATTATGATATGTTTAGATACTGTTTGATAAAGAAGATAACAGATCAGCTATTGAGGCGTATTGGGAATCCTTTCTCTTGTCCGCTTTTGCCTTTCTTCTTATCCAAAACTGTAAAGACATTTCCCCTCCGACCAATAAATGCTAGCAAGGAGCCATAGCTCTCTTTCAATTCTGTCAGTGCAGAATTGTTCCCGTTTTTAGAATCACTATTGGCCGCAAGGTACCGTCCTACACCTCTTGAGCCAGCCTCGCCTCCAGAGGCTGTCAGGTACTCTTTGATTAGATCTTCTAGATGGGCTCCAATAGCTGGATCAACAGGCTCGCCAGTATTGATCGTGGCTCGTGGATTTTGGTACTCGTACTGCGGTAGAACCGACGCATAAACGTTGTTGCTCGCTGGTGATATGGGTGCAGATTGTTGTCTTTCTTTCATCACGGCCGGTTTTGGTCGAGGTAGCTTTTTGGTAAATGTTCGTTTGGCAGCTCTTGCTTCTCGTTGCAGCTGTTCTATCACTTCGTGCTCTAACTTTCTATCTTCCTCCAACCTTTCTATCAAGACATCTTTCTTCCCGCTGACAGGCAGGTCCTTCTCTCTACATATGTCCTTCAGCTTGGCGACTGTAAGCTGTGAATAATCGATTGCAGGAGGAGATTCAAATGTGAATTCCTCAATCGGCGGTGGCGGTACATAGCTTGACGTTCCAGTTGTGTGGTCAAATGAATCATCCTGGATGTATTTCTTCTTGTTGTAGCTTTCTAGAAACTCCTTCTCTTCCTTGGTAAAGAATTGAGTACGTTTGAATTCATTCAACAAAGTCTCATCTGTATTCCCTTTGACTCTAACATTGAAACTGAATTCGTCTCTACCTCGAACTGTACCAGAGTCTGGGAACTTTACTTCAAACAAAGTTAATGCTCGTTCCATTAAGAACGTTCGTAATCCACCGTGTGCTTGCTTCAGCTCCTCTAGCATGTTCGAGTCGGCAATGTCAATATTCTTGAGATACTTTCCTATATCTCTTGAGCTTACCCACTCATTGTCATCGGGAGCTGATTCAATAAAGTCTCGAACAACTCTCATCATCGTAAATGAAGATGCATACCCTGCCCGATCTCTCCGACCACGTTCCTCTGCTGATATCGGTATGATTAGTTCATCTAATGTATTTTCAAGCCAAACAACATCATAATCTCGGATATGTGGTGATTCATAGAGTACCCTATTGCAACCAGCTCTCATGCTACCAATACATACCTGTTTGCCCTTTTGCCGAGTTCTAACAAGCGCAGGAACAAAGTCTTTATCTCCGCTAAGCAATATGGCCACATCATATGCATTCGGTACAGTAGCATAATGTAACATCTCCACAGCCAATTGTATATCAACACATTTCTCGCCCGTGCCCACTGTCTCCATCATGTGTACATCAAAATTAGCATTCGCCATTTCCCGAAACATTCTCATTCGTATTGAATTGGGATCAGTCTCCTTCTTGGCAGATGTGAATACCATCACACGTGATATTTCAAGTGGTCTATCCGATGATCCAGAACTGTAGGATGTTTGTGAGTTTCTTTGTTTTTCAATTTGGGCACATATTAATCTGGGAAGGGCGAGCCAATCTACCTTGTAATTGTTTTGCCATCCCATACCGAACTTTGGTATTATAGAATCTCGTTTTGCATTACGACTGTTGAGTGAATAGTATAACCATGTACCATCTATGAATAACATTGCCTTGAGTGGTGCCACATTTGATGTAGGTTGAGGTTGAGATATTGTTGACGTTTCATCTCGTATTCTACCTCTCTCGTTTGTTGTTACTGGTTGAGATTGTTGCTGCTGCCCCTGTTGCACAAGCTTCATTAGCATATCAATTTGTTTCTGTTGCTGTTCCATCATCTTTTGTGTGTTAGGTAGTTCATCATTAGAATCATCTATTGACTCTCGGGAAGAAGAACCATCAGACTCATCTTTCAGTGCCTCGGATATAAACTTTTCAAAGTACCCATCGCTTCCATCGTCATCGTCACTGTCTTTATCACTATTACTGCTGCCAAGCTGAAGGACATATGTAGAGAGAAGGACCTGCCTGTCAGCGGGAAGAAAGATGTCTTGATAGAAAGGTTGGAGGAAGATAGAAAGTTAGAGCACGAAG
>Ga0214480_101398_pt1 | contig 10144 bp, 7 predicted proteins | sample M1_20Mar14CPVII9_3_FD_165042 | JGI IMG/M metagenome (GOLD analysis project Ga0214480, IMG submission 165042) | Marine eukaryotic communities from Monterey Bay, California, United States - M1_20Mar14CPVII9sort6BwellE17 | ecosystem: Environmental > Aquatic > Marine > Unclassified | place: USA...
TGAAGGATACCCTCTGCTGTCTCCAATGCCAAACCCTAAAAAAAGATAAGTAAATAAAAAAATAACATACGTACCCTCTTGACGTTATACCGAATGCATCCGAGACAGAACCAGCCATACTTGCCACGGCAGTTGAAACGTCATCGCCCATGGAGAATGACATGGGTAATGGAATACTCTGAGGAGAAATAGTGTCTTGTGGAGCATCCTCGGGTGTTTGATACTCCTTGGATATGATTGCCTTCTTCGCGGTCTTGACAATCTCATCATATGTCTGTTCGTCCTCCTGGGTAGTTTTTCCATCATCTTGCGCTTCTTTACGTTCACGTTCCTCTTGAGGTTTAGATGTCTTGAGGAAGGCAAATCCAGGTCCTAACGATTCAGCAATGGATGCATCATCGGCAATTACTGACTCATCATCATCATCATCATCGTCTGCACCCATACTCTTGGCAGGTGTCAATCCTAGTGGTTGAGAAGACGTATTCTTCTTGCCCTTCTTCTTTTTCTTCTTACGACGGCCTCGAACATCGGCGGTATCAGTCGACTTGGATCCTTTTAATAATGCAGCAAATCGACCAGAGATGCTTGATTTGACGGATACATCGTCATCGTCAACATCTCCACCTTTACCACCCTCGATGTTCTCCTCTTCATCATCCTTAACCTCTTGCTTACGATTTTCCTCAATCTCCTTACGACTTCTTGCCAACTTGGCAAGTTCGGGTGGTGTACGTCCCTTCCGATCTTGTACATCAATAGAATCGGGATATACACCAAACAATTGAAGTACTACCTTCTCACCTTCGGGATCAACATCTAATCGTGACGCAGCCAAGTGTACTGGTAATGATCCACGTTCATCTGTCTCGCGTGCCGCGTTTGGGTAGGATGATATGATGGCTTGGATAATTTCAGTAGGTGCACCCAAGACGATGGCGGCATGTAGTGGTAGTAATCTCCAACGATATTGAGGTGTTACTACTGCATCTTCTTCTTCTTGGGGTACCACAACAAGTGCAGTACTACTATTGACAACGTTGGCATCATCATCAGTAGAAGGAGTAGGAGTCTTGACCTTGCGATAAACCCACATACTACTCTCATTCTGATTCGATTGTAAATGATGTAATGCCTTTGCCCACGCACGTTGTTGTAGGTACATGAATAACTTAGTCGGGTTGACATCATAATCACATTCCTTTGCTTCATCAGTGATGATACCCTCGGTTGTTTCACCAATGGTATCAAGGTGCTGCTTATGTGCTTGCTGTTGTTCAAGAGTATTAGTGGTAGTGTCTACAGCACCACCCACAACTGTTAAAGCATCATTAACAGCATTCGCCAAGCTAGTCGTTGGGTCACTAAATTGGAATGATGTTTTATATCCCCCAATTGATAATGATACCTTCTTTACCCATTTTTCCTCCTGTTCTTCTTTGATCTTTGATGATGGGGCTTCTTCTGGTGCTGCTGCTGCTACATTTTCTTGAGAAGAGGAGGTGTACTTTGCTTGACCATCATCTTCTTGAGACTTGCTACTCTTGACTTGTTTCTTGGAACTTGAAGTACTCTTGGTAGACTTGTTGGAACGTGAAGAACGCACGGACCCTGATTCATCTACGGTAGCAGATTTGGTAGACTTGGTAGACTTGTTTGATTTGACAGACTTGTTAGACTTGGTAGAAACATTCGATGGCGATTTATCAATCTGTAATGACTTTACACTACCACTATCATCTTCAACTTCCACTGATAGTGATTCGTCAACAACTTCTCCTCCCTTGGTGACGGCGGCGGTGGCATTGTTATCAGCGGCATTGGCCTGTTGCTGCTGCTCACCATTGGTATCAACTGTATCCAACGTATTAGGACTCTCTCTAGCGTTGATTGAAGATGATGATGCCGTGTTATTATCAGCAACCTCGTCCCCTCGCTGTTCTTCGGTAACTAGCGGTGTCTTTGACGACGAGTTGGAAACCTTTTTGGTAACATTTGAATCCGACTTCTTAATAGTAGTATTAGTATTACTATTACTACTACTGCTGCTATCCTTCTTCTTATTCTTCTTCGAAGTACGAGATTTAGAACGACGCCATCGATTGAGGATACCCTTTTTTAATGACCGTCCTCTGCTCATACTGCGACGACTCTTTGTTTTAGTAACAACTTCTTCTTCTTCTAATTGTTTTGTATTGGTAGTAGATCGCTTGACTGCAGTTGTACTAGTACTTAGCTTTTGTGGTTGTTCAGGTGAATCAGAACGTGGTACAAAGTCTGCTGGTAAGACTGTTTCTACTTCCTCGTATCCCATTGTTACTAACTTATTGCAATTATATGTTCTAAAGTTTCAGTTGTTGTTATTATTATCACGTCAGTTCTATATGCAACCCTTGACCCTCTCTGTTTTCAATAGTAGACTGCCATCAAAGTGTAGCTGCTTCACGTTGAAATGTGGCGGCAATGTTCCAATATAGTTTATGCGTTGAGACCGCTTTCGATGCCTGACAGGAAATAAGCGAGGAGGTCAAGAAAGATACCCAAAATAGAGTTTTCAATTGAAATTGAAATTGAAAACTAATAGCTCATAAAACAACAAAACAAGAGGTAAAACAACATGAAATCAGTAGTAGTGGCCGCTGCCTTATGCGCAATATCCAGTGTGGATGCATTCGGTATAACGTCAAGAGGGTACGTATGTTATTTTTTTATTTACTTATCTTTTTTTAGGGTTTGGCATTGGAGACAGCAGAGGGTATCCTTCATGAAAGAGGAGGTGATGTGATGGCCGTTTGCAATTGCAATAGATTGATACTGGTTGCCATTGCTATCGATATACGTCGATATATAGTTCGTTTTTCTTGGGCGTAAATGTTATCATTTGTATATAATCTTTCTTTTATATTCACATCTTATAATCTTTCTTTTTATGTTCAATCCACAAACAATTGTATCATAATATTATTAAAAAAGCCTACAAACACGTCTTGTGAATGTTGGTCCATCATTTCAATCGTCTACGGTAGTATTAAAGAGTAGTACACCAGATTTAAGTTTTGAGAATGCGATCAATTTCAATGAAGAAATGTCACGAACACCAGATAGTGAAAAGAAAAATAACACATTAAAATCAGTTGCCAAGTATGCTTTGACATTTGTTGCTGTTGCATCTGCCATCACGGTACTTTCACCACCACCACCTGCACATGCTGCTGCCAAGGCTGCCGCTGATACTGTTGAACATTTACATACCGGACAGAAGGTTGCAAATTTCTTCCGATCATTTGGTATTCCAGACTTGGCAGTATTGGCAATTATATCCGCAATGCCTGTTGTTGAGTTACGAGGTGCTGTGCCAGTGGGTGTGTGGATGGGATTACCTATTACAACAATCTTACCGGTTTGTGTATTGGGAAATATGACACCAATTGTTCCATTAATGTTTCTATTGAGAAATGACAAGTTGAAGAAGTTAATGTCTCCAATTCTATCGAGGGCTGAGAAGAAGTCGGCAAGTCTTGGTGTCGGAAGCCTTGAGAAGCAATGGGCATCACTAGCGGCTTTTGTGGGTATTCCTTTACCGGGTACAGGAGCATGGACGGGTGCTATGGGAGCATTCTTGTTAGGTATGCCAACAGCAGTTGCATTGTCATCTATATTCACCGGTGTAGTATCCGCTGGTGTTATCATGTCAGCAATCACGTTGGCTGGCAAGAAAGGCGGAATAGCAGCCTTGGCTGCTCTTGCATTGATTACAGGCAAAGAGTTTTTGTCTAATGATGAGGAGAAAGAAGAAGAGTCGTCGACCGAGGAATAAACAGATATCTAATCGAATTGATCAACCATACTTAGTTGAGGGCTGACATTCAGTACCTTGCTTTTTGAAAGTGTGTTTTGTGTATACAAGAATAATGAAGTTACAGAGGGTTATAACCTAAATGAGTTTAATTTTATAACTCAATTGTACTTCTTTATCTTTATCCCAGCGCTGGGAAGTCTTCTGGTTTATAAACAGCTTCCTCTTCTTCTTTCTTTATTATAGGCACCGCTGCGGCTTTTTGTGACGCTCTTGTTGCTTTTGATGGTTCTGTACGTTGTTGTTTTGCCGCTGACGCTGCTGCTCCAGGTCCCCAAATAACTTGCGGTTTATTGGTCTGATTCTTCTTTGTGGGTGAAACGGGTGGATAATTGGTATCATCATTACTTGGTGGACCATCTTGTCTTTGTTGTTGCTGCTGTTGAGGTTGAGGAGGAGCTTGAGGCTGCACATTTTGGGAAGCTTGATGAGGTTGTGCAGTAGTAGTGGGTTGCCTCCTATCATTGACTGATTTATTGCCGTTTGGCAATGTTTGACTTGAATTCCGTCTTTCTTGTTGTATCTGATGTTGCTGCTCACGAACATTTTGTTGATGAGGAGGTAATACCTGGATGTTAGCTGGCCCGTTTCCACCATTACTAGTTGGAGGGGGATAATTTCCACGAGAAGGAGGAACAAACGGTGGAGGCTGCTGCTGCTGCACTTGATTATTATTGTTTCCCATGTTATTGGTATTATTATTATACCTACCTTGTTGATCTTGAGGGGGCGGCATGATGGATTGCTGCTGCTGCTGCTGTTGATGATGATGATAATTTTGATGACCTCCTTGATAGAAATGAGAAGGAGGTGGACCACCGCCATTATGTTGATTTCTCATTTGTGCCTGCTGCTGTTGCTGACGTTGTGCAATCGCCTGTTGCAACGCTGCCTGCTGTTGCAATTGCATCTGTTGATGCTGAGCAATCATTTGGGGGGTTGGCTCCTGGTGTGGATGTTGATGATGACTCCCCATCAATTGTACCTGTGGCATGTTGTGATGATGATGTCCTCCTCCGTAGGGATTGTGATTATTAGAAGATGTCATCATTTGTACTTGTGACATCCCTCCTCCTGGAGGACCACTTGCGGTGGCATAGGGATTGGCGGCAGGTACATAAGGTGCCACGGGAACATATGCCGGCCGGACATCACTTCGACGTTTAAAGTCGGGATCATTCTCCTCTTGTTGACGATTACGATATACCGCCTTTTGTCTTGCACCCTCGGTAACAGCTGCGGGTGCTGAGGATGATGATGAGGATTGTTGTCTTGAGGGATCAATGGCAGTGGTATCTTGAGCTTCTTCTCCTTCGCTCGGAGGAGATGGATTTAATGTCTCTGTTGGTACTTCTTCATTGACATTCTGTTCTTCTTGAGTTGATGGAGGACTTGATACTTGATCTGACGGGAAGGAAGCAGCCGACGATACAAGATGTGCTGGAATAACTTCCGACACATTCGAAGTAGCACTTGTAGGAGGACTACTGGCGGTGGCAACCGCACCACTATTCACAGCATCACTATTCACTGAGAATGATGAATGATTCGATGCAGCACTTAATGGCACTACATTCTCTTCCTGTTGTTGTTGATGATATTCTTGCATGGATGACATGGAACTTTCACCCCTTTCCAAATTAGCAGCACCACTGGCACCGCCATCTCCGCCGCCTTCACCCTTCTTGCCAAATATACGCGCCCGTGCCTCCTCATATGCCTTTTCACGATCTTCCAACTTTTTTCGATTCTTTTTACCCTTGGATTTACCACCCTTACTGCTACCCGAAGTACCATTTGCAGAAGTAGTATCATTCCCATTCGATGAATTACGCTTCATAACAACCATCTTCTTCATCTTCTTCTTCTTTTCTTTCACAATTGGCTGCTGTTCTTCGTTATCATAATATCCATAACCCGATGATGACGACGACTGCTGCTGTCCTCCACCATACCTATCATACCCATAACCACCCATCTGTTGTTGCTGCTGCTGCCGTTGCTGATTGGGTAATATATTTTGTTCATAATTCTTGGCATTGGGATTCTTATAATTAATTAATAATGATAAGTCAACATCCTTCAATAACTTTTCTGGTATGGCACTAGCTTCGCCTACTTTCACTAATCGGATTAAGGATGGTCCACCACACGGTCCACCGCCATTGGGATAATGTGTACATTGCTCTCTGACGATATTAAACCGATCAGCTAATCTGTGTAGTATTAATCGTTGGAATGATGTTTGTGGTCTTGGACATGTAGAGTTTTGTTGTATTAATGCTTGATGACCGATTGATGACATTACAATTATTGGTTGTCCATATTGCTGTTCATTATTAGCATTGTTGTTATTATTATTATTTAATGTCATTTCTTCCAACTTACGTTGTATCTCCTCACTACTTTCAACATCTTCTTTCGTATGTTCTAATACTATAGCATTGAAACTCCCACCAACCTCTAATACTTGAATAGTATCATTATTAATAAAATTAATTAATTCTTGTTCTAATTTGAACATTGCCTTGCGTTCTCGATTGTCTAGTAGTGCTGAGAGGAGTGCGGAGTCTACTTGTTCTAGTGGATTCCAATATTCTGAGGATGATGATGATGTTTGATTGTTGTTAATATTGGATTTATCTTGTGGTTGCAACTCGCTGTGCCAACCATCTTCTTCGTCAACTTTCTCTGCTTGTGCATTTGATATGTTCTTTTGTTGAGCTGATATTTCAGGCTGGCTTAGTGTGGTATCCGGACTAGTATTATTTGTAGTATTAATATTCTCTTCTTTTGGTGTAGGTATAAACGATGGTGTAAAGGTGGCAGCACTAACCTTCAATTGTGTTGCAATGTTATTATTGTTGTTGTGGAGTGGAACAACTTTCTTTGTGGTTGTGGTATCTTCTTGTGCTTCGGCCGTGGCGGATGAGGAAGTACGCCGCATGATTTTAGGAGCAGTAGACATTGCTGCTGCCGTATATGTTGCTTAGTAATGAATAGGTAGGTTGTAGAGTATAATATAGTAAAACAAGGTGTATTGTCCAGAGGAAGTGCGTGTTAGAGTTACTCCTATACCATAGTAATTTTATGAGAGTCGATAAGATACCATGAAGTAGATAGATGTGGTATTACGGTTGGCCAACCAAAGTTGTTGCAAGTTGCAAGTTGCAAAGTTGCAAGTTGCAAGGCGAGGTTATGATTGCGGAATTAATATTGATAGGTAGTAGGGAGGGTGGGACATCTTATAAAGAATGATTACAATTTAAGAAGGTATTGAGAAAGCATATCAACTTCTTGCGGCGGCGGCGGTGGGTTATTCAAAAATGAACAAACAACACAAAGAGGATGATACAAACACTACGCAGAATAGATTGAGTATTAAAACTGAAACATACAATATGAAAGAGAAGGAGATGAGGGCTGAACTTCCTACTAGTGATCGTTCTAATTGTCCTCTTTTCATGGATGGGTTAGGAGGCACGAACTTTGAAAAGAATACCGGCCTAGCTGCGTTAGCATCGTTACTTAATGATGATGTAGAAGAAGAAGTTGTTGAGGGTAGTGAGAAAAGTAGTAGTAATAACAAAAAGAAAGCACAATCTCAACCAAAATTAAAGTCTGGTGGTGGCAAAGTTAAGAAGCCGACGGGGAAACGTAATAACCATACTCCGTATAGTAAAGAAAAGACTAAAGATGATAAGAAGAAGAAGAGTGCATCTCTTGGAGAAGCTCAACTATTCATGAACATGTGGAAGATATGACCTAATGAGGTATTGATTTACAAAGTTTCAAGGCGGAGATAGATCTGCTTGGAGTGGTGTCCTCTTGGAAAATGTATTGTTGCATAGTAACTAACAAGAACTATAATTATATCTTGAACTTCCCTGTATGTGCAATATGCCTAGGCAATAACTTTCATACCTAAGCTCGAGGATGGAGGAAAGTCTTAACGAGTACAAACTAATTAATGTTACGAGATATATGACTGTACATATATCTAAGTTTTATCCTAAAAGGTATTCTTCTAGCTTACTGATAGTGTGGATAATATAAATTGTTACACCCACTATCAAGGTACCAAAAATACAGTGAACTTTCCCACACAACACAGAAATCCATTTATTGTACAAAAAACATATAGCCGGCGTATGCAGAGTTAAACGCCGGGTAAGACCATCTTCTCTATGAGGTCTAACACACACTCTATGCAAAGACACCATCATCTACTGCCTTACTATTACTCTTGCCACTCTCCCGTTCTGATCTTGGTTTTCTTGATGAGGACTTGGAACGGGAACCTGACTTGCTCTTACTTCTAGATCGACTGGCAGAATCTTCTCTTTTACTGCTACTTGCTGTTCTACTTCTACTCTTTGATCGGCTACTCGATGACTTATGTCTAGACGATGACCGTTTCTTGGACCCGCTACGCTTGGAGCGACTTGCTCTCATTTTGCGTTGCATCATGGCACGTCTCTTACGACGATTGGTAAAGAGAATTCCCAGGAACATAAATAGACTGCCTATGAGGCATAATGTTCCGAGGGCATACTTGGCTTTATTCGCGACGTTGAAATTAATAATGGACCGACCAGCTGCTGTTACTGAACTCATTTTACCACCCGTGGCACCCGAGATTGCATCGGTACTTGTGCACACTGAACTATCCAAATTACTGCATGATTGACTAGCAGAGGTTAAGGCACCGGCAGTGGAATATTGAATTGATTCATCAGTATTCTGGGAATATATAGTGTAACAGCTCAAAGACTTTCGCATTAGGGAACTGATATCACTTAGGGAGGAGTATGTCCCAACCGGCTCGGAATTGCAATATTGATCATCAAATTCATCAATTGTAAAAGACCCATCTGATGCACAACCCACTGAGAGGTAGTATCCATTATTTCCCTGTTCACACATGGGTAGATCCCCCACCGTATCCTCTGAAATTGGTGAATAACCATCATATGTTCCCATTAAAGTGGCAAATTCTGATAATCCATCTTGTGTTACATACTGTTAGTAATAAAAAGAGAGGGGGCATACATGGGGTGAGAAGAATTTTAAGGACATATAAATAATTTCCCAAGCTTAATCCCCTTCAACCAACCACCTAAATACCACCAACACAACACACCAAACTAATAACAAACTCACCGTTCCCTTAAAATGTGCCGAACTACAAGAGGCACTACCCGAATTAGTAGCATAAACAGAATAAGCCACCTGAGCTCGTCTACAACCAGCCATTTGATACCAATATGTCGTACCATCTCCACTCTCATCTTCCATACAACCCACATCTTCATTATCATCTGTAGCGGCTATGACACATCCCTCAACCTTCATTGCAATATTAGACGAAGAGGATATCCATTCGTTCTGACCATGTTGATAAAATATTGCCTCTGTTTCAGTTTGTTGGTTGGATGTTCCCCATGCTGTTATTAACGCCAGGTTAGACGCTGCTATTGTACCCGCTAAGCGGATACGTCTTCCTACTACCATTCTATGTATTTATATATCAATTTACTATTGTTAATGATGGGGACAACCTACTACTACACCTCCCACCAATACCTGCTGCCATTCTTTATCTTCAACGCCAAAAAGTAACAGCAAGAAAATTTAGTTGGCGAGCTTTTCGATACTGTACGTACGTATTAAATAGTACGAATATGAGAGCACATACATTAGTTCAAAGTTGGTATCCAAATAGGTATCTATCCAGCCAAGCAAGGAAGAGAGTAGGATAGTGGAAGGAGAAAGTAGATGAGGAATAGTTTATGAACTTTGCATCTATATATTTATGTATTTATCATTGACACCTCTTTCACCCAACACCCGAACCTAAGTAGAGGATGGCCAGAAGGTGGCACCAAGCAAACTATCGCCATTAACAGACCCGAGACTATGAGCTTTTGAACAATTTACCCCGGATAGCCCATTGTGTTTACTTCTTAGTCTTAGTGTGTTTGGCTTCCTTCTTTGCTTTCTTTGCTGGTGCCTTCTTCTTTGATGTGCTTGACTTCTTTGATGTTGACTTCTTCCGTCCTCGTTTAGAGAATTGTGTAGTTGATAAGGAAACTGATTGTTCATACCATCCACCGATCTCCTCGGCCAATCGCTTCCTCTCCTCTATAGTAGCCTTGCATTTAGCTTTGATCTTATCCTCCTCTAAGGCTTCGCGCTTCTCCTCCTTCCAAGCCACTGGACGTGATGAGTTAGAAACTGTAATAGTCTTGCCCCAAGCATCGGCAGGAGGTATTGGTGGGAGGTGTA
>Ga0214480_101399_pt1 | contig 10139 bp, 6 predicted proteins | sample M1_20Mar14CPVII9_3_FD_165042 | JGI IMG/M metagenome (GOLD analysis project Ga0214480, IMG submission 165042) | Marine eukaryotic communities from Monterey Bay, California, United States - M1_20Mar14CPVII9sort6BwellE17 | ecosystem: Environmental > Aquatic > Marine > Unclassified | place: USA...
TCTTGCTTTAATGTTTCAATTGACGTGCGGAACTCACTCACATATCGTTGAAAGTCCTCTTCGCGACGTCGTTGCCTAAGATGAGACAATGAGAGATGTTTGTGAGTTTAGTAAAAGAGAAGACGGTTCACGAATCAAAGTCACTTACATTCGGATAGCCTCCTCCAAGTTCCCAACCAAGGCATCTCTTCCTTCCAAATCTCTCATGACCATCTTGAGCTCTTCAGTCTGAACTTCTTCCATTTCTGCTTGTACCTCAAGCTCCTCTTCAAGCTCACGCACTGTCCTTTCCAAGGCTGCATTATTATCTTCTAGATTCCAAACCTTATCCGATAGTGTTTCAATTGTCTCTTCCAGGGCAGAAGTTTGATCAATAATATCCTTTAATTCTCGTACTTCCACTAATGTGTTGGCATGTGTAGATTTCAACGTATCCAACTCTGTTTGGAGTTCTTCCTTATTGGTTGAATCCGATTGATATGCCTTTAGTTGACGTTGTAGATCGTTGCGCTCAAATTCTGACTGCTCACGTAATCGGATGAGAGCTGTGCGCAGACGTGTATTTTGCAAGGTTAATGATCGTGTAACATCCTGTGCATCAGCATTTGACGAGAACGAGGCATTACGATCCTCTCCTTCTCCTTCACTAGGCTCGGCACCTTCTGCAACACTCGACATGGCAGCCTGCCCTTCCTCTAATTGAGCCTTGGCATCTTCTAACTCCAACTGAGCACTTTCCAAATCAATCTTGCATTCCTCAAGTTCATCCTCAATCATCTCCTTCTCTTGACCTATTTGTTCCTTATCTAGTACTAATTCCTCCAATGTGTTTTCTAATTCCATCTTCTCGTTATTCAACTCTTCATTCTTACGTTGATAACTAGTTAACTCGGCACGTAGCTTGGCAAGTGTGACATGCGAATGATCTTGTGATGATGACTTGTCGGATACACGTTCTTGTAATACCTGTAATTCCCGTTCAAGTGATGATATTTGTGATGTCAATACAGCCTTGTCAGCTTGATATGTCTTTTGTTCCAAAGATCGTTCTTGTTTTTCAGTATTGTAACTTTCAGTAGCTTGTTCAAATCGTAATACAACATTTGATATTTTCTCTTCAGCCTCGGATAATTGTGATTGCAAGTTGGTATTGACACTTGTCAAGTCAGACAACTGCTTTGTCAATTCATCATTACGCTCAACTAGAGCTTGTGACACAGCCGCAGCGGCCTGGTTGACAACCTCTTCATTTTCATCATCATCCTCATCACTTCCACTTTCATCACTGTTAACGTCATCAGCCTCCTTCATATCTGCTTCCAAACTTCGTCTACCGCCCTTGCCACTTTTTGGTGTTGCCGCAGAACCCTGTTTACCCCCAGGAGTGCTCTTTGCCTCAGTTAATGCTAATGCACCCATGGCATACATCCGAACAGCATCATGTGTACTCTGTTCAGCACCTTTTGACATAAAGTCTAAAGAAGATTGTAACGATGTGCATTCAGTAGTTTTCTTCTTTAAATCATTCTGCAATTGATAAATCTTATTTTGCAATCGAGTTAATTCGGCACGATATCCAGGTGTTGCCGATTGTAAGTTAATACGGGATGGTGTATTATTCTCTTCTTCTTCTGCTTCTGCTGTTTCTTCTTTTGACGGTGATTCAAGTGTAGTATTTTCATCTTCTTGTTCTTGTTTGTCATCCTCTTTATCCTCTTCAATGTCATCAGCCTCTTCCTTTTTTGTGCTCGAAGTAGGTGTACTGGTAGTGCTATCCTTTGAACTAGCACCACTAGTACCAGAAGTTGATGGTCTACTACTCCGTTCCTTTGTAGCAGCTTCTCTCTTTGCACGGAGTTCAGCTAACTTACTACTACCTCCAGTTGCTGCAGATGTGGGTCGTTTGGGTGATGCAGCTTTAGGAGAAGTATCAGTCTTTGCTGCTGATGTTCCTGTACTACTTCGTGTACTCCTAGTACTTCTAGTAGAAGCAGTTGGTATTGATGAAGTTGATGGTTTCTCTGACAACTCTCTCTTTAACCGTAACTTTTCTAACCTGTTAGACATGTAGCATAATAGTATAAGAAATCATGAGAGTCTATCACATACGAACACAAGCACTTAACACACGGCATATATTATACAAACCAACCAACACAATAACAACACAACAAACTCCATAATATACTCACCTATTCAATTCACGTTTAGTAACATTAACCTTCTTGGTAAACATACCACAATTCTCAGCAACATCAAAGTATTGTATACCTTTAACTGTCCCATTATTTTTACCCTTACCTACAGATGGTCCAGTTAGTCTTATACCTATCCAATCTGTACCGGGTGCAAATTGTACTGGACCTAAATGTGCTATTATACCCTCTAATGTTGATGAATCTCCTCCGGTAGTTGAGATTGTTACTGGATCGTTTAGTTGAAATTCTGTCATGATAATATTATATTACAAAACAGAAGTCTTTATTACTTCCAACCACTTGGTCGACTAGTAGACAAGATAATATGTTAAACCTAAGTATCACTTTTATGTCAATATGAGAGTTGATGTACTTGTTGAAACCTTTTTCTTTGCAATTAGATCTTTGCAATTTGTGATATCTGCCAGACTATATTATTATGCAGTACTTTCGGATTCATATGTAGCAGTGACTATATCAATACATTTAATTCTCTCCCTGCATTGATTAGCAACAGTCCAACTTCTCTAGAGTATCAATAATCAAGCACCGAAATAAATGATTTTAACCTAAACACAATAGGTCAAAACCACTTTCTTATCGCGTCACGATACATTACCAATTTAAAAGATCATTAGAAGTATAAGTTATATCGGCACTATCAACAATAAAGTGTATTTTAGTTCATACTGATATCGTGTACCTCATAACACCATAGAATATCGCCACTAAGCAGGTCATAGGAGGGTTCTTATTATAAATGTCTCTGACACAAAACACAAAATACAGAACCTCAAACTGCTTCTTATTGGGGGTGGTAGATACAACACATCATTGGTGTTATTCGTTGTCTTATATGAAGGTCATTTATTGATCACTTTTGCAATCGATCTGTTCGTGCAAAATATATCCAAACAATACGATACATGAACTTTACTCCTCCTAAAGGTTGTGATTATGTACGTAGTGATTGTGCGGAGTTTACTATGAACAAAACCAATATACCTACTACTCCTAAGAATGATAATATTGAAGAAAATTCCCAGAGTAATAATAGCAGCAGCAAGTCATCCAGTAATAAACTTTTGGGTATTGTTGAGAGTGGAAGTACAAACCCATCAATTGTCAACAACGCCAACGATGAAGACGAAGATACAGCGGTGGTATCAAACCAATCATCAGATTATATCGATGAATCTTATGATACCTTTGGGCTACATGTGGATATGGAGCCTAATAGAGGTGGCATAAAACCCAACTCGGCCCAATCTATTGGAGGTATTAGTGCAATAACAACGCCTGAAATGATGCCGGTAAATCATATTAAAATACCATTGCCAATAGTAGAGGAGGTATTGAAATCCTCTTTTAATGCATCAAATCCGACAACTTCTGGTGATGTTGTTGGAGGCGAGTCAACAACATCCACTAATACTAATACGGGTGATTCTAATATAACGGTAATACCAAATAATATCATTAGTCAAGAAGTCAGGAAGAAAAGAGCAGAGAGGCATCTACAAGATGGTATGAAGGCATTAGAGAACTCAAATTTTGAGTTTGCAGCAGATAATTTCAAGGAGGGTTACTCACTATTAGTTGGTGATAATAGTTGGGAACAAGGTGATGATTACACAACGATACTTCAGCTATGTAGTGAGGGATCTCATGCTGCATATATTATTGGAGATTTTGATACTATGAATGTACTCATTGATGAAGTATTGAAGCAAGATATTTCAGTGGAAGAAAAGTTTAGAGTATATGAGTGTAAGATGTTGGCATTACAGGCAGTAGATGATAATCATGCTTCTCTATCATTAGGGATTGATATCAGACGACAGCTCGGGTTCTACACCCCGCCAGACAAAGCTGTTTCAAATGTAACGAACCTTGTCGGATATATGAGGACTAGGCGTCTATTAGGAAACAAGACTCCAGAGGATCTTGCAAATCTACCAAAATTGACCAACAAACGTGTTGTCATGGCGCAGCGTGTGTTGGAATTAATTGGTTTCGACTGCTGGACAGCCCAACCTACGCTGTTCCCTCTCATTGTATACCTCAATGTGAAAGAAACTATCGAGTATGGAATCAATCCTGCCACGTCTTGCAATGCCTTTTTAGGATATGGGATTCTTCTTTGTGGTGTATTTGGGGATCCACAACGTGGGCAGGATATGGCTTTGGCGTCGGAATTGATTCTAGCCAAAGATCCGCTGCCAAAAGTCGAGTCACGATGCACATTTATAGTTCAGGGCTGTATATCCCATTGGACATCGCCACTGAAAGATACAATTGCACCATTACTTAAAGGATACCAAATGGGCCTCGAGTATGGTGATATCCAGAGCACTGGACTAAACCAGACCTTACTTATCTCGCACACTTACAATTCTGGACGGCCTCTTGAGGAGATGTATGAATACATTGCCCTTAATGTTGGACTGCAGAATGAATATATGACAATTGCTGGATCGTCTGGTGCTTTGCAAACACATTTTGCTCATGAAATACAATTATGCCATCTTCTTTTTATGAATCTCAGGGGAATTGAGCTTGAAGAGAATGAAGAAACGAATTTTGATGTTATACTAAAGTTTGCGAGAAAAACCAATAACAAAGGTCTTAGGAGTCACTTATTGGCAGCTCAACTGGAACTCAAAGTCTTCTTCTCGGAGTGGGAAACAGCTGCAGATCTTCTACAAGAAGCTCCAAAAGACATTTATTCCGATCTTGTTGCTATAGCCAATGGGGTTAGGCTTACAGTTTTGGAGGCGTTGGTATGTCTAAAAGCAGCACAATCATCTTCTGCAGGGATGATAGCTCGTTGGAAGTGGAAGAAAAGAGGCATCAGAGTGATGAAGATCATACGAGGATGGGTAGAGCTAGGAAATCCAAATGTTATTCATATCTTACATCTTTTGGAAGCTGAGCTTGCTATTCTAAACAGATATGACAGATTAGCCGAAGATAGTTTTCAATTGGCCATCAATACAGCATCCGCCAACGGCTTCTTACATGACCTAGCACTCTCACATGAGCTAGTAAGTAAATACTTGAATAACAGAGGTGACAGAAGTCAGGGAGCATATCATATGGAACAAGCAATCAAATACTACTCGGAGTGGGGTGCTAAGGCCAAGGTGGACCAGCTTAAGAAACGCTTGGCTGCATAGAAAAGTAAAGGAAAGTGCCATGAGAAGAAAGATCAGCTTAATGATAAGCTTACCAACAAGAGAAAATACAAGCCACTAGTTATGACTGTCAATATTAAAGATATAAAACAATATGATAAGAAAGTGTGCATATATTATATATCCCGAGCATCCCCATGCCATTTGCCATCCCTCTCAGCCCACTCTCACACCACGGATGACTCAACCAGCCAACTTTATTCCATTTTTGTCACCAAGTATCTAAGCCAGATACCGCTTACTAAATTTTCTGCGCCATTTTCGTTTTCAGAGTTGATGTTGATAATATCTACACATATAATACTACACGGCAAGGCTCCTTTATATTACATCAATATAAGTATAATCTCATATATTTATATTGTATATTATTTTGCTGTGTGACCATCTATTCCAACAACACAACAAACAAAATTATGTCAGAATCACAGCAATCAACAAACGATGAAGAAACTAATACGCAACCACCTATGGATATAACAACTGAAATGATGAGTCCGGCTACTACTGCTTTATTGGCCAACATGAATATGTCAATGAGTGTGACTAGCGTAAATGGTGCTGCTATCCGTGGTGGTGGTGGAGGTGGTGATACGTCAATAATGAATACCAACAGTCGTTATGATAACAGTCATGATGTACCTGATAAGGAGAGAAGACGACCACTCCATACACTTCATAATAATAAATCAAATAATAATAATACCAATCATCATCAACAAACAAAATCAACTAATCGACGTATAGGACCAAATGAACAAATCTACAAGACACAATATTCACAATACGTATCCAAAACAATAGCACAATATACTACAAAAAAATCAACAAATTTACGTGGTGGTAATGATACATTACCAAAGTTTAATCAAATGTCTAAAATTGAACAACAAAAGGCATTGGATAATGTTGATAATTTATTGGATAGGTTGAATAATTCATTAAATGTTAGTAGTGGAGTTAGTAATAGTGGACAACAAGGAACACAGTTGGATAATTTGGATAATGTTGATATTAATGCAACAGCAAGTGGTCATACACAACCAAGTTTTAGTAGTAGGGTTAGCAATAGTAAAAGTAATAATAACCAACAGAAGAATGATGAAACATTTGGATCAGCAACCACACTCGGGGAAGGACAACACAATGAAACATTTGGTTCAGCAACGACTTTAGGTCTCAACAATAACAGTGTCCGACAATCGACTGGATCGGCTACCACACTTGGTAATAATAACAAATCTATGCTTGCCAATAATACCACATTGGGAGATGAAACAACCCTGAATGAAGGAGAAACAACAATATTAGAAGAGTCTATGGCATTATTATCTGATGATGAGATTGGGGGTTTGAATAGTCATGCTGCTAATCATGATTATAAAGAGGAGGATGAATCAAGTGTATTAAATCATGGCAAGAGGGGTAATATATCAAGACAAAGTAATTGTATGAAAGTAGCCCCCATTGAACGTACTCGACATTATCAAAATCCATACAATAATAATTCAACATCGGTGGCATTACAAGATGATGAAATGTTAGATACGTCCACCCCGCCATTTAGTACTAACAAGTTGAATAAACGATGTGCATCTAATTCAGGTAAGCGTGGATTAAAATCCCGTCATCGTGGTGAGAATGAAGAAGAAGAGGATGAGGAAGATTTGCTTGGTAACTTTGGCGGTATCGGTGGTGCCGATGATGAAATGGACCATGATAACAACGGAATGTACCTACATGAACAAGATGACATACGATTCAGCTGTGGTAGTCCAATACAACGTTGTTTCTCGAATGATTTAGAAATTGATGGTGATGGTGATTCTGAAATGAGGGATAGTTTACATGATTTACCTTCATCACCTGCTCATCGTCATCGTGCCAAATCTCCAGGTAAAACTAATGTTGATGATAGTGAAAGTGATTGTTACTTCTCACAGCAGGGAAATAATGATGATGAAGATGAGCATATCGATTTTGGTAATGGGAATGATGATTATTACAATGACGACGATGATGATGGAGGTATGGGTGATAATCAAATGTCACAATGGAATACCTTTCATAATGCTGATGCCAAGTTTACAGATACACAAATGGAAGGGTGTGGAGATGAAGAAGATGAATCGCCAGTACGTCGTAGGGCTATACGGTTTGATGCGGCTACCCAAAAGAAGATGGCGTTGAAGAAGAAACAGCACCAGCAACAATCGCAACGTAAAGCGAATGCATCAAGGAGCAAGGTTAGAGTTGCAGATGATGAGGACGAAAATGCAAATGAAGAAGATGATATTATTGGTCGTAAGGTGGTAGCAGTAAGTGAGGACAAGCGGAAGAAGAAGAAGAGCTCTAAGAACAAGAAGGGAAAGGGTGGTGGTGACGATGACCCCATCGAAACAGTCCGTAATCTATGTCGTAGAGCCAAGACAGCGGAAGAGCAAGGAGTAGAATCATTAGAGGAGGTAGCGCCTATTGATGTTCGTGTACGTGATGGTATGCATTATCGTGTGGATCCCCTTCGTTGTCGACAGAATAAAAACAAGTCTAAGGCAACAAAGAAGACAGCTGCCAAGTCTAAGAAGGATGAATCATCTGATTCTGACAACTCGTTGTCGGATCCTGAGCCATCCTTCAAGGATCCCCTCTCTGACTTTCCAAGCCGTGTTTCAGCTAGGTTGAATGCTGGTCTAGACTTTTTAATTGATAAGGAAAGTGGACAGTCTTCAACTACAATTGGTGAAGAAGATGATCATGACAAGCCGTCGGCTGTGTTATTATCAATGACAATTAAGCAAATCGTTTGTGTAGCTTCCAAACTACTAGTACAAACGAAAAAGTCTGCAAGGCTTCATCAACGATCCAAGAACGGTGCAGCGCCAGCCAAACGATACACACCTTCATCTCAGGCTCCGCCTCCAAAGGATGAGGATTACCTTGCGGGCGGAACGCTCATTGTTCTTCGTGGCAAGGAGGATATTGAGCAGTGGGAGGTTGCACTTCGTGAATACACTTCTCTATCTGTGTTAAATCATGCTGATATGCAGTCTAGTATTCGCAAACTTGCATCCACGGCAGGTAAATGTGCAGGGTATGATATAATTCTCACAACATATGATAGTCTCAAGACAAAGGAGGTGACCATACCTGTTGATTCATCAGGCGTTTCGATCCTGGGAGGACCAAGCAGTCATAGCAAATCAAATGATGGATGGCTTACGTCAAGAGATGCAGGAACACAATCTGGGGCTTCGGCAAAGCAAAAGTGTCACCAAATGAGTGTTCTACATCGAATGTCTTGGCATCGTGTGATATTTATTGATGAGTTGGGTAGGAAGGGTTTCCTCATCAAGCCAGGCACTGCACGAGCACAAGCTTCTGTTGCCATCAACTCAAATCTGCGGCTTATATTCTTTGAAAAGGAAGAGGAAGTGACTAATAGCAAGGATGAAAGTAAATTCAAGGATGATCGACGTCAATTACGGTCAATTGTAACGACTTTACATCTTCCAGAAAAGATGAAGCTGGATAAGTTTGTCAGTAGTTACGTGTTGGATGTGAAGAAGGCAATTAAAACCAGTGAATTAGATCTACTTGACGAGACATCCGAGGAAGAAGAGTCTGTATCTGAATGTGAAAGCGATGAATATTGAGCAAAAGGGAGCGTTGAGTAGTTTTATATGCATGATACTTATATGGTACTAATAATCAAGTAGACTGCTCAGATGTTCAATAAATCTACATATGTCCCAGAAGGATTACTTCATTCAGTATATGACTGTACCCAACTTGCATTTCTCGCTTTCCTGCTATTGTGTAAAGATAAACTTTGTTGGCAATAATATTGACTTTCATTTGAATTTTGTATTGGCACGCAACAAAGAATCCTCATTATATTGGAAAACATTCTCCAGTAGCTACTACTCTTTCTCGGACCTAAACCATGTTCCATTTTATCTTCGCAAGCTTCCTCCGTATAAGTGTTGTTTCCTTGGACTGATGATGCAGTAGTCTTCGATATCTTAAGAATAGCCTCATCTGACTCCGTCCTAACCTCAAAGCAAGTCTTCTTGATACCAAAATATTGAGTGCATTCGATATCTGTATATTCAAGCTGGCGTAATGGAAGCACTTTTGTTTGCTCATATAGAGTATCCAAAAGATCGTCTGGCTCTGAGTCAATGCATGAAAAAACAACACGGTCCACACCGATATCATCTTTAAATATCTCACATATTTCCTTTTCGACGTGATCCATAGACGGCCCGATGAAACGATCCATCTTTGTTACGATCACTACCACCATATCAAGGTAATCATACTTCAATTTCCCAAAAGTATCCCAGAAAGAGTCGATCATTGTGCTTCCGAAATGAGAACGGCGTGGGCAAGGGAATTGATTGAGGGTAGTGTCAATGAGAAAGGAAATGAAGGGAACGATACAACTTCTGCTGATGTGAATGTTGTGAAAGTGAATAAGGCCGAAATCAATAAACAGCCAGATGAATCTCTGAAGAGAATACGTTTTGTTCGAGCTGTGGTGAGAAACGGAAGTAGAGATGACTCTTTTGAAGTAGATTCATGCAAGGTATACATCAATCACAATCATTATTATATATATTATATACATTCTGGATTATTACAATATGTTCACTAGGCATTGACAAGAAACCGAGTAGTTGTAGCCAATCCAAAGCCTTGATAGCCACCACCCGAAACACTTGGATAGAAGATCGGCGTTAAC
>Ga0214480_101400_pt1 | contig 10115 bp, 10 predicted proteins | sample M1_20Mar14CPVII9_3_FD_165042 | JGI IMG/M metagenome (GOLD analysis project Ga0214480, IMG submission 165042) | Marine eukaryotic communities from Monterey Bay, California, United States - M1_20Mar14CPVII9sort6BwellE17 | ecosystem: Environmental > Aquatic > Marine > Unclassified | place: USA...
GTTGGAAGAATCACAAAATCATAGTGATATGGTTGAACGGATTATTGATAAGGCCGTACGGAGTTTGGATAAGCATGATGCGATTGTTTCTCGTGCGCAGTGGTTGAAGGAGGCGGAAGCTGCTGAAAGTTCCGGTGCACCATTAACAAGTGCGGCAATTGTCAAGTGTACGGTTGGAAGAGGTGTAGATGATGAAGATCGACAACGTACATGGGCAGATGATGCTAATGCCTCATTATCACGGAATTCAGTTGCAACTGCACGTGCTATATTGGCACATGCATTGGCAGCATTTCCCACCAAGGGTAAATTATGGCTCCAGGCAGTTGATTTAGAACGGAAACACGGCACACCAGACTCATTAGATGAAGTATTAGCAGCGGCTAGTGAACGATTACCACGTACTGAAATCTTCTGGCTAGTTCGTGCTAAAGAGAAGTGGTTGGCAGGCGATGTTGACAAATCACGATCTATATTAACTGAGGCATTTAAGGCCAATCCAGATAGTGAACCGGTATGGTTGGCCGCTGTCAAGTTGGAATGGGAAACTGATGAAATTGAACGTGCTCGTGTATTACTAACACGAGCACGAGAACGTGCACCCACAGCAAGAATATATATGAAGTCAGCATTACTTGAACGTGAATGTCAACAGTATACTAAAGCATTGGAATTATTAGAAGAGGGATTAAAGAAGTATCCAACATTTGATAAGATGTTTATGATGGGTGGACAGATCTGTTCGGAGGACATGACAAAGGATAGAACGAATCTTGATAAGGCACGAAAGTATTATCAACGAGGATTACAGAATTGTCCAAATAGTATAGTATTGTGGTCACTTGCTAGTCAGTTGGAAGAACGTGTAGCCGAGTATGGTGCCGGATCATCGAATGCTGGTGTGACCAAGGCACGTAGTTTACTCGAATTGGCCCGATTGAAGAACCCCAAGAATCCAGAATTATGGTTAGAAGCTATCCGATTAGAACGACGAGCTGGTAATGAAAAGTTGGCAGTATCATTAATGGCACGAGCATTACAAGAGGTACCAACATCGGGTGTATTACTAGCCGAGAACATTACAACATCACCTCGTGTGGAACAAAAGAGTAAGAGTGCCGACGCGATTAAGAAACGGCCTGACGATCCTCGAGTTATTGCAGCTGTGGCATCCCTCTTTGCTAGTGAAAGGAAGCATGATAAGGCAAGGAAATGGTTTGAACGAGCTGTCAAACTTGATTCAGATCTGGGTGATTCATGGGCCAAGTGGTATGCATTTGAATTGGACGTCGGTACAAAAGAGGGACAGGAGGATGTGAAACAACGATGTATAGCTGCCGAGCCGAAGCATGGTGAGTTGTGGTGTAGAGTGTCTAAAGATATGCCAAACAGAAGAAAAACAACCGCAGAGCATTTAGATATAGCTGCCAACAAAATACTGGAAGAGAAACAGAAGTTAAACTAGTTGAAATCATATGATATGATGTGATACAGTCTATCTTGTTTTGACATTATTTCATCTCGACACGCGTTATCACACCCCTCATCAAGGCACCAAAAAAAAATCTTTACTTTGACTTCTGACGCTTACTACTACTCATAATAGCAATAGAAGAACCTCTCAAAACATCATGAAGATCTTTACAGTAGCAGTAGCAATCGTTCTGTCCAACAACGCAATTAGCGTCGTTGGAAAATGTAGCAAATATATGCATGACAACTATGGTACGTGTTGTATTTTTTTATTTGACAGCATATCATGTGAACTTATCTCATTTTGCAATCGGAATCGTTCGATGATAGGCTATGGTCATAACACAGAATACGAAGAAGCTTATATCCACGAAGGGTGCAATGGCAAACACCATGGCTTTAAATTCAGGCCAGAGTTTTATGGAAAACATAAATGTAACAAATATTACAACGGATGTACACACGGCCCAGCATGGTACTGCGATGATGACAAAGACGTGAGCAATTTGGAGATCGACAACGCCTGTATTAAGAAAGGTTGCTGCTTTGGTGAGGATCCATCCAGTGGCGGTATTCATAAGTGTGTCAAGTATGATGATAATGGAGTTTGGGTGTGCAATGATCACGGCCAAGAGGAGAGTGAGGAGGACGAAGAAGAGGAAGAGTTTGAGAAGGTCTCTTCCGAAGAATCTTTACCTGGTGGACATTGTTTAGACCCTGCGTAAGTCAAGAGTTCATTTCTCCTTCTTTGTTCGGTAGTGATACACAAGAACTTACATACTTGACTTTGCTCCTCTCGTTAGCTACATCCATAAAGAATGCAACGAACCATACTTTCCAGGGTACAATGGTGATGATAACAATGCCTTTGGTAGAGGGTGGTACTGGTAGGTCATCACCACATGTCTCATATGTCTCTTCTGCAGTGTCTAACACTGTTATTATCATGGTCTCTCTATCTACGAACAAAGCACTGACGGAAAGGACGTGTCGTGGATGCAATCGGATCCTTCAGAAGCTCACAGTGGATATGGTGGTGGAGACTTTGATGTAGCTTACATTGCGTGTGGCTGCACTAACGAGAATGGTTGTTGTGATTCGGATGGTCGTTGTGTCAAATACGAGGGTGGCAAGTGGATTTGTAACTGTTCTCAGGAGAGTGATGAGGAAGAAGAGGACTTTGAGAAGGCGATGCTTCGTGGGGAGGTAGTCTTAAAGGAAGAATAAACATGGGAGTAGATTGTCTAGAGAGGGGGGTGATGATTCTAGTTGTATAATACACGTGTGTTTGGTATGGGTTAGAGGGAAGAAGAGATAGTGATCCAAATTGATAAGCATCTACTACCTTCGATACATACAAACATCTACTAACATTTAAAGAGTAAATGATTTTGCTTATATTCTTTACATACAGTCGTCTATCTCCTCATACTCGATACTGGATCCAATAAGAAAGGATCAGTCTCGCCACTAGTCATTTCCAAACTACTCTTCTCACTACTCTCCTTTCCTCTGTTCTGTTTAATATTCTCCCATTCAACCCTTAACAAATTCCATAATGAACGTCGTATAGCCTCCAAGAATTGTGTAATTAGTATATAAACATCTGTACTGGGGAATAAGTCCTTCTCCCAAAATCGTAACATCCATGAATATCGTAATATCATATCAATTAGTAAGATTGATATAGATGTTGCGGCACCAAACCTTAATCGTGGTCGTAATACTGAATGTGCACATGATTGGTTACTACTACTACTTGATGACGAGCTTCCTCCAGGTACTACTCCGCCACCAGCAACACAAACTGCCGGAGCAATAGCACTAGGATCTTGCATCATACCCCAATCCATGATAATATCCCAAGCTAAACTATACGTCGAATTAATAGCCAACAATACAATCAATACTCGTTCCAACATGAGTTTCTCTTCTTCGGTACTAACTACCTTTTGATACGCTGATATTAGTAGAGGCCATAATGATGTAGAGTATTTAATTGCATTTAACATGTGTTGATATCGTTTTGGGTCGGACTTCATTCGTCCGATGGTATGCATGATTATACATTGCCGGGCACGACATAGGTATGGTAAGGAGGCTGCGATTGATGGTATTGCTATTGAATGTAGATCCATTGGTACTGGTTGTGGATAATGCCATGCCAACTGTTATGTTTTGATATTGATTGTGAAGGAAAGAGTTTGAAAGCATAAGATGTGTCAGTTCTTGAATGATAGGATACATATAGAAACCATACACACATCCAAACACACACACACACTCTATACTTACATGCCATAACATACCCCAATCAAAGAAGACCTTACTCAAACTACACATTGCATCAGCGAAAAAAACATCCACAAACGGCACAGCTCGTGGCATAACATTCACACCCTGTAAACAGAAACATCGTGGATGTATTAATTCAAATGCTCTATGGAATATTGTCGTAAGTGCAATTCGTATCCAACTAGTTGATTGGATTGGTAGTAGTATACCAAATAGTACTAATATGTAGAATGTGAATATTGCACCTATGGATGTCCCGCCAATATAATCTATCCATAGTACTGTAGAGATGTGCAATGTTAGTAATAGTGTGAGACTGAATAGTATTAATTTCGAGGATGTTATTTCTGAATCGATGTTTTGGGTGTGGCCGTGTTGTTTATCATTCTTACTATCAGTAGTTGATGATGAAGTACGTTTGTTTGATTTTGTTAAACCAGCCTGTTTGTTACTTTGTCGATTTAATAATGACTGATTATTGCCATTACCGCCACTACATACACTTCCATCCTCCAACTCTCTTCCATCTTCATCATCATCACTACCAACCTTCCCTACCTCCCTCTGTTCCTTTAATAAATCAAAAGTTAACACGTAGTTATAATCAATATTAAATAATTTAAAGAGATAAATGTTCATACCCCACAATCCTACCGCGGCGATTATTACAGTGGGGGAACGTAAGAGTGAGTTGGCTGGTCCAGAGCCGGCACCGAATATTTCACCTACTTCTTGACCTGCTGACATTGTTTAATGGCTGTAGCGGCGGAAGTGATAGTAGAAGGCTGAATTTATTTTGGCACAGTTTGGCATAAAAAAAAAATGACAATGACCGGATAAAAAATATTGGGTGCTCTAGAGATATAATTTTTTGTTGGAATCGGAGACCCTGGGGAGGAGTGCCCGATCTTTCATGTTTAAATGTTGGACATGAGCAATAATAGCAACAAGATTGTCAAGTTCGGCAGGGGGAATGAATGTCTAGGATGTAATTACTACCTCGATAAACCCTCCATCGAGGGGAGTGGATGTATACTGTAGATATTGCATAAAATCAATGCATGATGAACAAACACAAAGAAGGGGAGAACGATGTCGTCGGTGAAACATCAATGACATCCAAGAAGAAGAAACTCATCATCACTTCTATAGCATCCCTACTATTAGTTCTATGCATTGCAATTGGTATATCATTAGCACCAAAACACAGTCCTTCTACAGCTACTTACAACCATCATAAAGACAAGTTCACTAGTAAAAATGATATCATAAAAGTTGATAATGATATCTCCCATTTTCTCAAAGCCGATACTACCAAGGTACGGAGTGAGCTTGGATCTAATACTTGCCCAACGGGTAAAGGATTATGGAATATGAAATTGGTTACTGATTTGTATGGATATGAAACGGGTATGTTCGTTCGTTTGGCATCTCTTCTTTTTCATTATTTGTGCATATGATATGTTCTCACCTTCACTCTCAATACAACTCTCTTGTAGATTGGGCATTATACGATGCCAGCAATAACGAGAGAATAGCACACGGACCTCCCGAACCATATAATTATGAAGATTTGACTACATACCAAGGAAACTTATGTCTACCATTTGGTGACTATTACATAAAATGGATGGATTTGTCGGCCGATGGTATCTGTTGTGATTTTGGTATGGGTAGTTGGACTGGTAAGAAGAAGTAATTGTGTTTTGTGGTATTGGTTATATCTTTGTGTACACAAGATATGCATCTAACTTCCCCTGTTATCTTTCTATACCTCAGTCAAAGTTAACAACAATATGATAATGCAATCTACTCCAGATGATAATTACAAAGAGAAGGATTATAGATTCAGCGTTGGAACAAATGAAAATCTAGATCGAGATAACTTTGCCGTTAGTGTGAATACACAACTTGGATTATTCGTTGGTAATAGTAACGATGAACGATTTACTAATACTGAATTTGTTACGAATGGAGTTGATTCATTCTTGGGTATCAAATATGGTCGAATTCCAGGAAGGTTTCGTAAGTCACAGTTGTATGAACAACGTCGTGATTTTATTGATGCCACGGACTTTGGCCCGTTCTGTTGGCAGAGTGTTGATATGCCGTGGTATGAAGATCAACAGCAGAGTGAAGATGTAAGTGCTCTTCTTGTTTGGATTTGTGTATCTTGTTTTTGGTGTTATACGCATCCCTGCTGATACTCCCCTTTGTCATTTTCTTTCAACAGTGTCTCTATCTAAATATGTGGAGGCCACGGGGTACATCTCCCACATCAAAGCTAGCTGTCATGGTTTATCTTCATGGAGGTGGACTCAACTATGGCGGATCAGCCGAGCCACCGTCATATGGGCATAACTTGTCAGTGAAGGGGAACGTCATCGTCGTCAATATCAACTTTAGGTTGGGCGTCTTTGGATTCATGTCAACTGACAACAATGGTAGCAACGGAATGAATGGAATATATGACCAGATTGTTGCTCTACGATGGATACGAAAGTACATTGGTAACTTTGGTGGTGACAAGAACAGGGTAACTCTGTTTGGTCTAGGCAGTGGATCAGCTAGTGTATGCTGGTTATCTGTATCTCCTGCTGCAAGGGGATTGTTTCAACGTGCAATCATGTCCAGTGGAGAATGTATGGCAGGGTCGTCAGGCAATAGGCCAAGTGGACATGACCTATTGTCACCTCAAGATGGGTTTGCTATCACACAAAGCATCCAGAACACATACGGTGCATTATCCGTAGACGACTTGAGGAATCCCAATCTATACCCTGCTTCCGATATTTACAATGCACGTGTGATGGGTGATCCAATACTAGATCGAGCTGTCCTCCAAGGATACCCTCAATATCTATACCGAAATCCGAATAATATCAACCCATTTCAAATGATCGTGGGTAGTACAACTTATGCTGATGAGCAGCTCGTGCCCCCGTCACCCTTTGGGAGTGATGTGGCGACCGACTTGAATGCATTTTACCAGATCATACAAGACGACTGGCCGGGAATTAATGTTAATCGAGTAAAGAACGCATACTCGCCTCAGAATCATTATGGCGGAAGTGTAATGAATGCACAGTCACAGTATGAAGGAGTACGTCTGTTTGTGTTATTATAGAATGCTTAATGCCTGGGACTGTCTTGTGTCTCACAAACTCTTCATCTTACCCTTGCTCTACTTCCACAACACAGGATGTGCAAAGCTTCTGTGATACACGTCAGTTTGCTTCATATGTATCGGAGGGTATCAGCGGACGAGTATACCTCTATCAGTATGGTGCCTTAACCAGCTACGATGCTGTAAGCTTACGTGGACTGTTCAACAAATTCACTAACACAGCTGGAGACCAATGGGCATCGTTCGGTTCAGACTTGGTTATGGTTTTTGGTACATACAAGCAAGTTAGTAACCAATGGTGGTATACTTCTGATACAATAACTCCATGGGATGGAGTAACAGCTGCTGAACTCTCAGTATCAGATGAGCTAATGTCTCGTTGGTCGTCTTTTGCCAAGTCGGGTAACCCCAACTCTAACATGTATCAAGGATGGTTATCGGTACCAAAGACCGGTCCCAACTTTAATGGACAAGCAACCCAAATCAATCAGTTCTACTTCTCACTCAATCTGGGTGGGTTCATGTCAAGCAGTGCATTATTGGACGATGTTATTAGGCGTTGTGGTTCTTTTCCAAACTGGCCGGCATTTGCAATCAACACTCCTAAACCCACGAGGAGGCCCACAAAGTAAGTCCTAGTGTTTCTTGTCAATCGTCAACTTGAATATGACTCATGCTAACCTAACTGACTCTTCTATCCAATCATATACTTACAAAGACATCCTACAACCTACCATCCCACGCTCTTCCCAACACTTGCACCGTCTCTTTCACCTACTTGGGCACCTACGGTGAAAACAAAGCGACCCACAAAACGGCCCACAAAGTAAGCATTGATCTCATTTGATATTCTTGTTCAATTTTAATACTAACATCACGTTTACTTATTTCTTTGTGTCAACGAAGGAGACCCACGGCGAAACCTAGCACGACAAGGCCAACCACAACGTCCCCGTCATCACCCAGGCCAACCACCGCACGACCAACGACACCTCCTCCAATCACTTCTCAACCATCAAACAGTCCTACCGTGAATCCTTCAACGGATAGACTACGTATGCTGATTGATGAACCTGAAGATTCAGATTCAGATACATTTGACCACATTTTAGTATGACTCTGGCACCAAGACTTTACAATTATGATTTAACCTGTACTCAACATCTAATATGCTCAAAGTGTTTGAAGATATAAACATTTGCTTGCAATTTGTATATGAGAATATATACCTTCCATCCCTGTATTGATATTGATGAGGCTGCTTTCTTTTTATATGAGTACCACCCTGACTTGTCTGTGTTATAGACTGTAGTGTGTACTCTAATCTTATATAAAGAATATATTACATACAACATTGAGCTATGTCTTATCTACTGCATTCTACAGATTCATATGTCATATGTTATACATCCTCCTAAGAATTGCCCCCAAAAGGATATCGCCCTTCTTTTTTGGAAGATGTGGCGAGATTACTAACCTATGACATTACCTCGAGACACTTCCAGTTGAGATGGCAGGGGTACATCAAAAACTGACGTTCTTAACTCAAATAGACTGCCAGTTTCGTCATTCACTCCCCATCAACTCTCAACTCCAACTCATTACTTAGTTTCATCATTATTCAAGACACAATCGTAACCGAATAGGTCCCCGATATTCCTCATCAACACCAATAACAATACCCTTCTGCATTATATCAATCTTACCCTCTTTAACCAATGATCGTGCCGCATCTCGTGTTGGTTGCATTAATTCTCTCCAATCATTAATAGAAGATGGTAGTTTATTCTGTTTTGATAATGAGCGGGGTATTTCACTTGGTCAGCATGTTTTACCTACTTGTCGTTTTTGTAGTAGAGTTAGTATCTCTTGTTTTAGTATATCTGTTATTGTTGTAGTAGTTATTGCTGTTGTTGATTGTGTGGTAGTAGTATCAGTAAAGTAATTTGATTTAGTCTTCTTCTTCTTGGTTGTTGTTTTTGATGTATTATCACCTGCTTTTCGTTTCTTATCACTCCCTTGAGCAGTGGTCGATGCTGATACTGCCGCTGCCGATACTGATACTGATGGTATATCAACAAAACAATCTATATGAATCTTTCCATCATCATCAAATACAACACCTTCCTTCTCCAACATTTGTCGTTTCTTCTGTACCTTTGATGACTCTTCACCAATAGTATGACCAAATCCACCAATCGTTCGGTCAGAGGCAACAACTCGATGTCATGGTACTTTATCACATGGTCCCCATGTATTACTTCCCATTGCAGTACCCACGCTGTACACAACACATCATCACACGGATCATCACTACTGAAAAATAAGGATACCGCTCTTCTTTATGTCTTCAAGATTTCACTGCAAATCAAGCCTCCTACTAACCACATCAAACATCATGATGGCCTCCACTAACAACATACTACAACCACTAATACGATCTAACATTGCCCTGTTATCACAAAAGATTGGTCTATTAGATGTCCTCGTATCTAAAAATAATTTAACCTTGGCAACAAAACAATTTACAAAGGTATGTCCTTACGTCGGTGCATCAATTGGGCAACACTATCGACATTCATTAGATCATATTGAGTTAGCTGCTTTAGTTGCCCAACAACAACTTGATCGTGATCGTAGCGATGTAGCACCAGAGTTGCATTATGATTTACGAGTTCGAGGTGGCACATTAGAATCAGATTTGCAATTATGTCGTGAGCGTATTGTGAATATTGTTGATGTCTTTGAATCACTACAACAAACTACTACTACAAACGATAACAACGTTAATACAACACAATTAACAAATGAACCAATCAAAGCCTACTTCAACTTATCATCAACCTCCAACGACGAATTACCATTACCAACAACTATTGGACGTGAATTAGGATTTGTTATACATCATTCGATACATCATATGGCAATGTGTAAAGTTATCGCATTACATACATTAAAATTAAGGGAGGATGAATTACCGGTAGGATTTGGGAAAGCTCCTAGTACTTTATTGTTTGATAAGAATAAGTAGTTGATGAGTAATTAGTTATGTTGATGTTTGGTAAATGTTAGTGAGAGGAGAGATATGATTTTAATGAGAGGTACCTACCTGAACCTATCTAAGTAGAGCGGTATCCTTATTTTTCAGTAGTGATGATCCGTGTGATGATGTGTTGTGTACAGCGTGGGTACTGCAATGGGAAGTAATACATGGGGACCA
>Ga0214480_101402_pt1 | contig 10101 bp, 6 predicted proteins | sample M1_20Mar14CPVII9_3_FD_165042 | JGI IMG/M metagenome (GOLD analysis project Ga0214480, IMG submission 165042) | Marine eukaryotic communities from Monterey Bay, California, United States - M1_20Mar14CPVII9sort6BwellE17 | ecosystem: Environmental > Aquatic > Marine > Unclassified | place: USA...
CTTTGTTGTTTACACCTTTAAAATGTCTGTGGGAATTTCAGAGTAGACCGAACAAAAAACTAGATAAAGATTGAGAGTGTAAAACTTCTTATGAATTACTTCTTTAAACAGGTAGCAATTATACAGAAGGAAGTTAACACTAAAGTCAATGAAGAATGAAGATGGATAATCCGTGTATGAAGATCCATTTCAAAACAACAAGGTTTAAGATGTAGTTGCCAAATCAATGGGGCGTCCCGTCTTTAACCATATATCAAACTGTGAACTGAACTTTAACCGTTGCACCGCCTCTTCTTTGAAATTCACATACTCGTCATGTGATACTTTCATTTGTTTACAAAAGTTCTCATCATTAGCACCAGCTAACAAATGCAATGGAGGGAGAGTAGAGGTAGGAGAAGAAGAAGTTCTTGGTGTTGTAGATGGTACGTTGTACTTTGCACTTTCTATAGACGATCTTGAATTAACAAGCGATTCAAGCTGCTCGAGCTCATATTGTTGTTGCTGCTTCTCTTGCTCTTGTATTAAGAAATGCCACCGTGGTAATAGTCTATTGTATAAGCTCTGTGAAAGCGCAAATATAATGTAGTTGAGTTTTGAGCTTTGATCACAGCAAAATCAATATACAAAGCATTTGGGGGTTGGTAGAAGTACTCACTGTTGCTATATACCGACCACGAATGTTATTTCCTTCTTTTACATACCCAGTCATGTTATAAAATGATATCGTCGGGTTGATATTATCCTCCATACTCAGAGTTAAAACATGTGGATACTCGTATATATTGTCCAGTAGAAACGATCGTTTATTGTCATTCTGAGGACTGCCGTTATCACCCCATAAGGTAGCAAGGTATTCAATCTTTGGAATGATATTATTCTCGAGACTCAATGAATATACGGAAGGAGCACTTGTCAATATTCGCTTGGACAAAGATTGTGTTTTCTCTGTTCCAATGGAGTTGAAATAATCTCTCTTGGCATGTAAGTTATCAATTGATAAAGCTAATACCGATGGATGCTTCAGTATACACTTTCGAAGTAACATTTTGGATGACTCTTTTGATACTTCTTCATCGATATCATCATCTTTACTTTGTTTCACACTGTCAGTCATTGTATCTTGAAGAAATTGTATAGTAGGCATTAAGTTATCATCGATTGAAAATCCTAATAGACTCGGCGTACCCAATATAACTGTTGATAATTCCTTCTCTGTTAGATCACATGCACTACGAAGATAGTTTACAGTTGGTTCTAAATTCGTACTAACATCTAATTGTAATAACATTGGTTGATTGATTATGATCCTTGCTATTTGTTTCTTCAACTTTGATTGAGATGATGTTGATATATTGTCATGTTCTTCAGCAGCAAGAGTTTTATACAAAAAGTTAACAACGGGTTGTACCTTCTCAACCAATGATAATTGAAATATCCTTGGATGGTTCTGTTTCAATTTATCAATAGCTGATGATTTCATATCAAATTCTTGCTGTAAATATTCTTCAACTTTAATCATGTTGTTCTCTCCATTAGCATCATCATTAGTAGCAGTTGTAGTAGTAGTATATCCAACCCCTTGTATCAATAATAGATTTGTATTCCTTGATATTGCCTCGATGAATAATCCATCACTACTACCCATATTGCCATACAATCCTTTTAGAAATTCAACTGTAGGTATTAATCGACTATTTATATTCTTATATTGTCCTAATAAACGAGGAGATTCCTGTATAATCTTAGCTTGTAACTCTGGATTGTGCGGAAATGTTGACTGTAGGAATGATATGATTAATTGTATGTTTGTTAATGTTAGTGGATCTCTTCTTCGTCGTTTAGACTTTGTCGTTATTGAGGATGATAGACTTGCTCGATATTGATAGAGATAGTTGCGAGTCTTTTTCCATATCTTTTTAGTTTGTTGTTTGTTGTTATCAGTATCAACAATACTACCAGTTCTTTGTGGATAAGTTTGTTCCAAGTATTCCATTATATCTAGTATATTCATCTCTTCTTGAGATTCAGTATTGATCTGTTGTTGTTGCAGTGGTGATGAATCATACAATCTACAACCTACAATTTGCATAATTTGTTGCCGTCGATAACGACAATTATAGTGCTGATTATTGGGTTGGAGAAATGCCATTGACGAGGATGCAACAATAATGCATACTAATAAATGAACAATCATAGTATACCTCTGATTTGTATTTCCTTTGCGATGACACAACTATTTTTTGTAGATTACCCTGCCTCTTCAACTCTAAATGTTAAAACTCTTCTTCAGTGCAATAATATTGCAAAGATATATCCCATCTATCATGATCCTGTCAGTATCATATCATCTATCATCCTCAATCCTCTTCACTCTTCACACCCCCAGCCAACTGAAAACCTACTCTCATAATTGGGTATCCTACAAGGTATCCTAAATAGTTAGGGGCCGGTGTCATAAGTAGGCTTTACAATACAATTATTACCATGGCACAGCATTTAGCACGTATTCACGGAACAGAAGAGGACAAGGTATGTTATTATTTCATAGTGTACTGTTATCTTTCATAATAATATCATATCTACGATTGGAGATATTCTAACATTTTCTCTCATTGCAAACTCTGAAAAATACCTCCTGTTGATGTAACAATATGTAGGTCAACTGTCCCTTCTACTTTAAGATAGGTGCATGTAGACATGGTGACCGATGCTCACGTATACATCATCGTCCAGGTAAGTTGTATATGTATGTGGTATAGAGGATGGAATTCTCACATGATATGTACTAAAAATTGCTATGTTATGTCCAACTCTAACCTTTTTAATATTAATACCCACTCTTTCATCACCAGCCTTCTCACAATCGATATTAATTAAACACATTTATCGTCATCCAATGCGTGAGGCTGAATTACAGGCAGCCAGAGAAGGACGGAGTGTCGATAATGTCGAGGTAGATGAAGAAAAGGCCAGAGAAGATTTCTTGGTGTTCTTTGAGTACGTATTTACTTTATATTAGTATTCAGTGCTTGTTGACATTGAATTATCTTATGTTTCTAATGCTGAATTTGCTATTTGATACATCTTTATATATCAACTCATAATATACAATTGATAGAGATTTCTTCCTTGAATTATCGAAATTTGGAAGGCTAGAGGCATTACACATCTGTGATAATTTGGGTAAGAGATATTGCGGTTATAATACATTATTGTTGCGAAGTACTAACTCATTGTTTCCCTATTCTTAGGTGATCATATGATTGGTCATGTCTATGCAAAGTTTAGTGAAGAGGAAGAGGCAGCTGATGCATTGAATGTAATGAATAATCGGTATTATGATGGACGGAGGATGGGGGTTGAATTTAGTCCAGTGACAGACTTTCGGGAAGCTCGATGTAGAGATTTTGATGAAGAAAGCTGCCGTAGGGGAGGATTTTGTAATTTTATGCATATTAAACCTGTGCCGATGTGCTTGATTCGAGATATGGAAGAAGATGCTGAGGATGAAAGGCGGAGAGATGAAATGGAACGACGTCGAAGGGAGGAGCGTAGGAGTAGACGTGATCGAAAAGATGGCCATCGGCATCGTAGTAGTAGGAGAGATAGACGAAGTCGTTCAAGGAGTAGAAGTAGGTCAAGGTCTCCGGGAGGCGGGAGAGATGAAGCCTAAAAATGTAGTAGATAGGTGATGATATAATGGTGGGCATTTTTAAATGCCATACGATGACGACAGCGAATTACAATTGGTAGAGGTACATGAGCGTCTGGAAGTAAGCATGAAAACTGAACTTACTACAAATGTGCATGCTACTTAGATATGAATGACTTGTCTAGCACTAGCAAATACTATTAATATTAATATCTAAATCTAAATAGATGTACTAGTAGAGGCTGAAGCCACCCTTAATGGTTCTTAGTTCTTGGCGTCTATCTAGAGTCACTGTAACGTGCGATGAGTAGGAGCCCTTATAACACCGATCCCAATTCAAGCTGCAAGGTACCGATTTTAGCGACCCAACGCTCTTGCTTCTTTGCAATAAATGGAAATGTGAATAGCCTACGCGCTGCACACGCACGCCGCTATCCCAGTTGCAATCACACTATCATCTCCATCGATATCTCTCATTAAAAAAAGAAGAAGATCAAGAGTTACTACAAAACAGGAAGAAGATCAAGAGTTACTACACACGACAATAGTATTAAAGACTTTTATAACAATGAACAAAAGCAACAACAACTACATGGTTGATATCACCAACACCGATGATATTATGTGCACTACCACCACCAGAGTTGTATCTCTTTCCCCCGATAGTCCACAACATCATCAGCGGGAGATAATGGCAGACTGTCACGCTATGCCCATAGCAATGCCTATATCGACTGACACTACCAGTGAAGCACCAATGATGACATCGACGACGATGCCAGTCGCAAACACATCATCGTCAATCACAGGCAAAAGAAGTGACATATGGAAAAAGTATCATATAAACACAACAGTACTCGGAAAGGGGCACTTTGCTTCAGTTAGAGCATGCATAGATAGAACCACAGGACAACGATATGCTGTCAAATCTATATCTAAGACTGATTCATCTGCAAAGCCCGGCACCATATCGAGAGAGATCAAGCTGTTGCAAGAAATGAAGCATGAGAGTATAATACAATTGGTAGATGTCTTCGAAGACGCTGAGTATGTACATATAGTCACAAATCTATGTCACGGTGGAGAACTCTTCGACAAGATCCTTGAGAAGACGGCAGATGATAATGGAGTGCCATGCTTTGAGGAACACGAGGCGGCAAAGATCATTCTTCAGATTTTGAATGCTGTATCATACATGCACGATCATAGTATAGTACACCGAGATATCAAACCAGAGAACATACTATTCGATAGTAAGGATGCTGATTCACCAATCAAGATTATCGATATGGGATTAGCTCGAAAGCACAAGGACATCGAGCATCTGACGACCATTGTCGGTACTCCCTACTACATTGCACCAGAAGTGCTAAAGAAAAAGTATGATAAGAGTTGTGACCTATGGTCAGTGGGTGTGATAGCCTACATCCTGCTCTCAGGCTACCCGCCCTTCAATGGTAAGAATACAGATCAAACTCACAAATTCGTTGTTCAAGGTCGGTACAGTTTTCCTAATAGAGATTGGAAGTACAACAGTGACGAGTCGATCGATTTCGTAAGACGGCTATTGACATATGATCCTGAAAAGAGAATGACTGTTGAAGAGGCTCTGGATCATCCTTGGATAGTACGATATGCTAATCAAGATACAGTGATGAAGGACACTGAAGGCAAGTCATCTACAGATAATGTAGTACCAGTAAAGGGCTTGAGTAAGCCAAGATCATTGCTACTTTGTGGCAGTCGAAGGAAGAAGAATGCTCAGAAGAAGATACGAAAGAGCATGTTTGGAATAGCAGCCTAAGAGATACTGCACTAGTTAAGTAAATATATATGCACTTCAACAACTTCAGATACTTATAATTATAGATTCATCTATTGAGGCATGCATCTAATATCTAGAGATTCGACAACAGAGTATAGGTATCCTTCTATTGCGTGTCCAAGATCAAGCTAGATACGACTGGACCGAGTATGCAGGCCTCTAACCTTCTTGCAATTCAAAAGGGAATCTTGTCTGGGGAATACTGCATACAAAATAATCTAAGAGTATCTTGGAAGAGAGATGGCATGCCCAAGATTAGGACTGCTGTCATAATCTCTAGTTTAATAGTCAAAAGGTCATTCAATAATCTTCCACATAACCATCATCACCCAAATCTTCAAGAAATGAAAACGGCACTACTTGTTCTGATACACCTTCTACGACTATGCCGCCATCACTTAGGCTACTAGTCTGCTCTCTAATCTCTGGTAGTTCAAGCCCTGGACTGTAACGATGGATTGTCTTATGTCGAGTCAGCTGTCCCTGACTCTTTGATGATCGTGACAATATCTGTAATACATCCTCATGTAGATGAATCTTCTTCATATCATAGTTACTCCTCTCGGCTGTACCCTTCTTCTCCTCCTCCTCATTGTTGCCGGTGTTATCATGCAGCAACTCAGGTGGTAAGTGTTCCAAGGGCCAAACTCGTAACAATAACTTGATGCATTCCAATCCATACTTTCCTGAATTATCCTTGTAGTTATTATAAGACGTACAGGCATAATATAATGGAACATGTCCCTCTTCATCTTTTTGTATCCAGATATTAACATCATTTTCATGATTGACAATATAGGAAAGTGTTGCGTAGTCTCCATTCTTAGCAGCCTCCCATGGACTTGTTAACAGATAGTTTTCAAAGATTGCATGCTCATTCAATTTACCACCATGATTGCCATTGATAGAGCCAAAGTCACAAGTGGATACAGTAATCGACGACGATGTTGATTCTATTTCTCTACTACTCTCTCGTGTGTTTGTTGATGATTTTGTTGATCTGCTGTTGGTACTTTCATCGCATTCATTGCTACTGGTATTGAGTGTTGGTTCTTCTTTTGTACATGGTTGCTGCACTACAGATGATGATGTAGGTAATGCCACTGAGGAAGAGTTATCATCTTCTTCAGAATGATCTATAATATGTGTCATGTCACATGTGGATTCACTATTAGTACCCTCGTTCTCCTTCTCCTTGTTTATAGTAGAATTAGAATTACTCGTTGCCAATTCAAGCTTTGCCTTTGGTGATAGAGGTGTCGTCAATGGTGATGAAAATGCAGGCGAAGTAGGTATCATAATTCTATTCTTTGCAATCTTGACCTTGTATGCAATCTTTTGTCGGAGGTTACGAAGTATCTTGGACGAGGGTGACATCCTGTTGTTATTCGTTGGATAGTTAATGATAGTTTCATCTTCGGTATTGTTAGGCAGGTCTACCGTAAGTTCCCTGTTCTCAGTAGCCGTTGAAGTTGTGGAGTCAACAATCATCGCCTTCTCCTCCTCCTCCTCTGCATCGACGTCATATGATGTAACAATCGACATTAGCTCGCTGCCGCCGCCGTCATCATCCTCCCCCTTTGGTATAATATCATTTATAGTCAATCCATCAGTAGTAGAACAACTTATAGATAGTTCAACGTCGCCATTTCCATGATCAATGTTGATAATATTATCAGTATCATTGTCTATATCAAATTTTGAAGTTTTTATAGCCTCATCTATATCAGTTTGCAAGCATACCACTTCTTCACCGATGAACAATCCACTTTCAGAATGGACACGTCTATGATCTATTGCAATAGGCGATGCCATGGTTTAGTTTAGGCCGTGCTAATTAATGAGCAAGATATTGCATGTCGAGAGTTTGGCGTTGGGCTGATTTTTTTGTAATGCCCGGCGGCGATACCTTCGAAGGATACCGATCGCCGCGTTCTTGTATTCGTTCCTCATCTATATTTTATAGTGTACCTTAATAGATCACTTAAGTAGTATTAAGGATATTATGATCTTATACATCAAACACAGAATCATATTCGGTTTCTTCAGTCTTCACTTTGGTTTCAGATTTCACTTTCATATCTTCGTGTTCAATCTTTGCCTCCATATCTTCATCTTTACACTCTGGAAACAGTGCTGGGAGGACATTACAATCATCTGCAATGCCGAGCTCTTTCCGAAGAGGTTCAATCAAGTCATGATACAAGTTCCAAACTTCTCCCTTGTTCAATATCCTTCCCTTCTTTCCCACTACAATCATTGTTTCGTCACTGTCAAGGGGTACTTTTTTACCATCTACGCTTGAAGCGGCATCCTTTTTGAATGATTCGACGAGATAGTGTATCCTATCAAAATCTTGAAGCAACATCTTGATACTTACTGGAACTGAGAGAGTCTTTCGAGCTCTCGTGAGAGCAACGTAGAGTCCATTGATACCTTGATCTTGATACTCACTCAAGCTGAACTGCCACCCCTTCCTCCTATCACCATTTGATGTTTCCAATGTCTTGAGAAATGACGGGGTGTGATGCAGCTTCTCCGGTACATTGTCAACAAAGGATACAGAAGATAGATTCAATACATCATTGCACACTTCAACATGATCCCACTCGAGACCTTTGGAAGAATGCATTGTTGATAAGATTATATCCGCTTCGTCCTCAGAGTACTTATTTTCTAAGACATGAGCTTCGAATGCATCGATAGCTTTCAAAGTATTCTGTTGATATAAATTGACAATATTCACAGCTGGAACATACTTTGTAATTTCTCGAACGTTACAGAGTTCAATGAACTCATTCCAAGTAACAGCACCGTCGTTAGCAAAATCGGTGAATACAGTGGGTAGAGTCATCGGAAGGAAGGAACTGTCATCCTTATTCATGTACAGTTCATACAAGTATCGTATCTCCTTCGAAGCTGATCGAAACCTCTTAAATCCAGAGTTATCTCCTTTGCCATTGATATGAATCTTGGGCAGATTTATAGGATCAATCAGCGGCTCACTTGTCACCATATCAATGTCGTCGTCATCGACAGTTTCTTCCTCCTCATCATCATCATGATCCTCGTCACTATCATTTTCAGTGTTGGTAGCTTTGGGTTTCTTCAAAGCACCGAGACCTAGCAAATCCATTGCTCTCTCCATCAATCCGGCATTTGTTAGTCCGATCAATGTAATAGTTTTGTTGTCAGTTGGCCAGTTCTCTAACAACGATTTGGTAGTGATATGGCCCTCTTCTCCCTTCCTGCCGCCCTTGACTCGATATGGTCGCCATAAGCCGGCTCCAGGTAATGTAGTTTGAAGTGACTTGTCTTTGGCAAATAATGGAAGGTTGGCAACCTTGGCAATTGTCGGGCCAAATCGCCAGCTCTTGGTCAGTAGTGTATCGACACAATCTAATTTCATGACATATTTGCTTTTGGTGTAAAGAATGTATTGTTATAGTGAGGACTCTTGTAATGAATAGTGACCTAGTAGATGAATAAATACACTTACCTCCTCGCTCCTCTAAAACCGTAGATACACTGTGCCATATCTCCTACAAAATAAACATGAGTACCATTTTGTTTTTGCTGATCAATCCAGTCTACCTGGCATTGATCCATGTCTTGAGATTCGTCGACCAACAAGACGGAGGAAGAAATTCTCAATCCTTTCAGTTGGGCCTTCTTTATCTCAATGTCAAATGTTCGTAAGTTGTGTTGAACAGCATGCTCCCAAATCTCAACACACAGATCTGCAAAGAAACTGTAACTGCTTTCAAACGAGTAGCTCAACGGAAATCCCAGTTTAGAAGCAGCTCCGCCTTCCTTGAACTCTCCTTTCTTATGGACTTTTATATGAAGAGAAAAGTTGAATATTGGGATTAGTCATGGTTCAAGTAACGCAACAAGAATACAACTACACAACTCACTCGGATAGTAGTGCCTCCATGAGTTTCGCGTATCTTTAAGTTCCTCCACACTCATACGCTTTTGAGTAAAGTTGCTCTTGAATGTTTTGACTATATAATATACTACCTTCTCGTACATTAGACGCTCCTTTGATTTCAGCTTATGTGCACTATCTTCTGATGAGATGGATCGTAAATGCACCAAAGCAGGCTGTAAATAATCATTAATTGCCGCCTTCCAATGTTCTTTAATATAATTTTGAAATTGATGCTCATCAAGAAGTTTGTTGTTGGTCTCTTCCTGTTCATTTAATAACAGACGCATTGCACAGGAGTGGAGGGTACCTGCATTTACACAGTGTCGGTGATCCTTATCTAATGACGCTTCCATCCGCTGTTGCGCATCAGTTGCCGCGGCCTTATTGTATGTCACATAAGTAAGTGATCTATGCCCTAGGTCAATGCATCGTGTCGCTAAATGCACCAGTGTTGTTGTCTTGCCTGTACCTGCCGCGGCATTAACTCTGATGATATGGTGGTGGCGATGTTTAGATTGCAGTGGGTTAAATAGATTTTTGCTCACATTATCAACCCCTTCATCTCCGCTGATGTTTGTTGAGGGTGGTCGTGCAGACATGATCACAGTCAGCTGTTCATCACTCAATCTCTTAAGAGTACCTTCCCTCACTGGGGGTGCATCGTCTGGTAATGGTGGTAAATCTTGT
>Ga0214480_101403_pt1 | contig 10098 bp, 5 predicted proteins | sample M1_20Mar14CPVII9_3_FD_165042 | JGI IMG/M metagenome (GOLD analysis project Ga0214480, IMG submission 165042) | Marine eukaryotic communities from Monterey Bay, California, United States - M1_20Mar14CPVII9sort6BwellE17 | ecosystem: Environmental > Aquatic > Marine > Unclassified | place: USA...
GGTAAATCATATACGTCAACAACATCTAAATGCTCAGTCAAACAATATAGATATTACTGAGCAATTGATAGAGGTGGAGTTTCATTCTCTACTCTTTGCTACACAGGGATTAGATTTAGCCATCCCTTCAAGATCATCATATACTGATGTTAGTAACCATAAAGAATGTAAGGATGTAAACACGGGCATTAGAAAGAAGCGTTGTGATCCAAAGTTGAATGCAAGAGCGCTGAACGATACAATATTTCTTACATGTCCTAAGAGACATCAAGGTATAGATGTACAGTTTGTGAATGAGGACATTTCACAACTTCGTATTGGTGGCACGCAGCCTCAATTTGTAGAGCGAGTGCGTGATAGGAGAGTCAATCTAGAGCGGACACCATTGGAAAAGAAACAGTAAGTGGTACAGTCTATCTTCTTTGCTGATGGGGTTTCTCTAACTTCTTTTTGATATACTTTCCTTTACAACCTTCAGCGGTATCATGATTGACATTGAAGGGAAATGGCTAACAAACAAAGTTGCAAACAATTCTGACATTGAACTTTGGTTAGGCGATAAAGATCCTAGTAAAGCAGAGGCTGTGTGCGTCAAGTTGTATACGAATGCAATTCGACCAAGAGTCCATTGCACCACAAGAGTCATCCCTACCGCAACTAAACCAATCACTCAAAGCAAGCAACAATCAGATCGTCCCAATTTACTTCTCATTATGATTGATCCTTTATCGAAACAACAACTGAGACGTTCTTTACCAAACACTTGGGCATTATTAGAACTGTTGGGATATCAATTCTTTCCAAAGTTCACCGCTGTCGGAAACAACTCAGGACCCAATCAGGCCGCTCTTTATTCAGGAATGCCTCTCGATGATGGTCGACAAGGTATCAAAACATCAAGCAGCAACGCCAAGAGGATATGGTTATGGGACCGGTTAAATGATGCAGGGTATGTAACAATGAAAGCTGAAAATGGTTGCATCAGCAATAGTAACATGGTACAGAGTATCTCTCCTCAAACTCATCATGGACAGCAACTACATGAAATGTTTTGTCAATCATATGATAGACCGAATTGTCTTGGGAGCAAGCTAGCAGCAGAGCATCTTATAGACTACACACGACAATTCATAAATACATATGACCGTGGAAATGGCAAACCAACAAATCATACCAAGTTGCCTTGGGCAGCATTTATCAGTTTTATAGACTCACATGAAGATACACTCACACTCATCAGTTATTTGGACAATCTTCTCGTGAACTTTCTTCAAGATGTTCCAATGAATAACACAATGGTAATGTTTATGAGTGATCATGGATTGCATTATGGCACGGCATTTACTTCTAGGTCTGGTGAAACTGAACGAGCTCAGCCACTATTATATATGAGGCTACCAACATTTAAGAAGAATCAATTACATCAGAACCAGCAGAAGTTTACTACAGCGTTTGATGTACATGCAACACTGGTTGACATCTTATTAGGGGGCAATCCTGAAATAGTAGCCGCGGGAAATGAGCTCGGAGTGTCACTATTAACGCAACTTCCTGAAGATAGAAATAAATGTTCCACAACTCGTGCAATTCCATCCAGCTTTTGTCCCTTGGTAGATGATAGTGCAAGAGATGTTCATGCACAAGGACAATGTGAGTTTATGCGAGATCCACCAAGCGTCTTCTCGTACTTTTCCGATATACCTCAAATGAACAGACCTCACTGGCCTGAGAAATGTCCAATACGGAAGAGTCATGATATGAATAGTGATCTTGTTCATAGTTCTCCTTGCCTCTGTGCAACTAATGTCCGAGACTGGTTTGATTGCTCCAACATATCGAGGAGTGAGTTTCGTAAAGGGATAGATTATAAGACAGAGCAGTATTCCCTGCGTTCATGTGGATATGAGCATGATGCAGATCAATCATTAGAATTGGATATACATGTGAAGAGAAATGACCAAGTAGTCACAGCAAGCTTAGCTGCTGCGGAGAAAACAAAGAAGCGATTATCTCAGCAAACTCACATCAGTAAAGATGAGATTAATGCTTTCTTTGATAAACAGCCGAATATAATCTTCTTAGAGATTGACAGCGTCTCCCTGTCATTTTCAGAAAGACACTTCCCAAAGACTTGGTCACTACTACAACAGCACAAGATTGTATCAGATCAAGATACACCTTCATGTCCGACTGGTTGGTGTGCAGGAGTGTTTAACCAATCATCAATAGTCGGTCAAAGCTCTATCGTCAATCAGTTAGCTGCACTCTCGGGATGTCTTCAGTATGATGACCAAGAGGAAGAACTGCATCACTACACAGATGGTCCACAAACTCACTGCCCTTCCACTGGAACTAATTCACTCGGTGTCGATAACGAAACCGGCGTGTTTCATGACCACTGGATCTTTGATGTGGCAAAAAGGCTTGGATATTTCACGTTCTTTGGAGAGGAATTCTGTTATGAAGGTAAGAGCCAAGAGTTGTATGACTTCATTTCATTTCAAACTCTAACAAATATACTTATATCTTTCGAAGAATCACCATATGTAGTTCAGGGACAGTCTGCATTCTCATTGGATGGGGTTGATATGACACTCTCTGAACTATATTGTCAACTAGCAAAAAGGTGGATTGTTACCAGTGGCATTATCGACCCACAATTTAAGTCATACTCTGTAGAATATGATGACGAAGCGGTACCCGATAGTTGTTTTGATGGCAGATCCAGAGGCGAGATTGGATTAGAATTCATAAGTCAAATTTGGGATGCGTATGATAATCAGCCTAAATTTGCTTTCCTCAATGCTCTTGCAGCACACGAGTGAGTCATTGTGTTTTTGTGCCTTTCTATCTCTGTCGTCTTGTATATGTCTCGTTGCTTATCATTTTATGTTTTGCACAAAACTTCTTTAGTTATTCATTAGATCCTGCACACTTACCGTTGTCTGCTGAGAGTTATGATGCTGTTGTTTATAGATTCCTTACCAATATCATGACGAGGAAGAATGACTCTAGAGATACTTACATAATACTTCGGTCTGATCATGGCTTACAAGGTGAGAGATATCACGTAACACTAGAACGGTAGTTGCTCGTTTCAAGCGTCTAATCTTGTGTCATGTTCTTCTTCAGGTGGACCATACCCAATCGACTATAGCACACAAGTTGAGCATATGCATCCGTGGACAGTAAGTGATGTGATGTGTTATTTGAGTTGCATTCATTTTCAAGCATCACTTCTTATACTAATCTGACTTGTCATCTTACTTTCAACACAGGCAATCATTGCACCCTCTTCCCATCAAAGCTTATCAATTCCATCATTTGCATTCAACCAGAATCACTTAGTAACTGGTTTTGACTTGTACAATTCGATTCGATATCTAATGTCTCCTTCTGTTGAGAAGTCACACTTAATTGATGCAGGTATACCTCCATGGTCATATAATCTTTTTCAATGGACAATTCCAGCTTCTCGAGGTTGTAAAGAGGCTAAAATACCAATCCAATTTTGCCCATGTATAGATGTTCGAAAGGACATGTCTCCAGGCTTTTATGTCGGCTACAGTACAGAAACCATAAAGAGTCGACTACCGATGCCATCTCTAAACTATGATTGGAGAATAAGAAAGTTCATTGCACTAAAGCTTCCAGGCTATCATGTTTCCAAGTTCAACACTCCAAAGTATGAAGTAAGCATGAATAACAACATTGTGCCACCGACATGCAATTCAACTCTTTCTTCCTATATCGATGAAAAGGCTCTACAAGATTCGTGGCAACTCATTGACAATATAACATCAATGTATCCAGGGTCAGACATTTCAGGTGGCATCTTTCTTTACAAGAAACAAACAATACTGCTCTCTTATCTTTTGCAGAGTGAAATTGCATTGAGGGCAGCAGAGAAGAGAGACTCGCCCTTTCGAGTATGTGAAACTGGCTATGGGTCCGGTCACTCAACGGCTCTGTTTCTTTCAGCTGCACCAAATGTGGAAGTTGTAAGCTTTGACAAGTTTGATCGACCGTATCAATTGGCTAGCTTTTATGCACTAAGGAGTTATTTTGGTAAACGACTAACAAGGTCGATCGGTGATAGTTGTAAGACTGTCAAGTCATATGGCAAGCAATGTGATTTCCTGCACGGATCTTCGTTATGCAAGACGGACAACATAGACTTGATCCAAAAAGCAAAGCCTGGAGTTGTACTTACGAGTACAGCAATGAATTCGCTCGAGGATGGATCAGTGTACTTTGGTGGTGAGAATGCACAATGGAAATCACTCCTTGACAAAGACTGTATAGAAAATGTTGTATGTTTTGAAGAAGAGGAAACTATTCTTGATAGCAAGTTCTATCTGGCACGAGGTAAGGAGCAGAAGATATCACACAAGTTTTGTATTGCAGCTAATACTGGACAATGTAGTATCAAGGATGATAATGACAACAAATATGAAAGTACCACCAATTGGAGCAAAGACAGCTTTTGTCAAGATTGGGTACTAGAACGACCACCAGAAACATAAGAATTATTTAATCAATACTCATAATAAGTCTACATCTTTAGAACTTAGAGAGACATCTTTGTGACTTCGAAAATTACACACTCTCCTTATGCAAGGAGATTCACAATACCATCAATCAAGGCAGAGTCATTCGCGGCACTGCCCTCAATCATTCCTTGGAGTAAAAGATTCATCTTGTTTCGTAACTCTCTCAAGATGCATCCAGTTTGAGCTGCCATTGTGATATTCATCCACTCATCAATAGTAACTGTTCGTTCTGTATGCTTGACAACGACTGAACCACCAAATAGAATCAAAGCTATGGGATGTACGAATGCTGTGGTAGATATAGATGTTCGAGTGGCCGTACCGAACGTCTCATGAAAGACTAGCCAATTCTCTGAGCTTGAGAACCGCTTTTTGGAAGCATGTACCGAGTTGCGGTGAAAGTATATTTGTTCCTTTCCATGATATATGCTAATGTTAAGTGAAGGAGATTGCTCTAAATGAGCAATATTTGGATACAAACCTGAACATAAAGCGGCATTGACCACTTCAACTTTCTTGGCGTTACGATTGTGCTTGCATTTCTTCAATTGAGTGCAATCTATACGCCTTGATCCATTTCCTACATCGTACAAGAAGCCGATACCACACAACAGTTCTATAAACTGGCGTCTGGAATCGCTAATCTCTCGCAGGGCAACAAAGCTTAGGTAGTTATCATTACAGAACCGTCTTGCTTCACTTGTTGATACCTCGGCTGCTTTACTGTATGCATCCCAGACATTACAATATGTCATGAAGTCTGAGTCGGGATCTGTAAAGACCTTTTGTTTAGCCTTGGCTACAGCAGCGTCATTAGCAAAGGCAGCAAATGGAGACTTTGAGGATAGACAAGCTGCAATTGTAACGATTGGATCAATGCAATTCAAAAGAGCACCGTATATCAACATCTTCCCAACTTTTACATCAACAGGGCTGTAGTGATGAAGTGATTGAGAGATAATATGTGAATGAGAAGTGATTATTAAATACATATCATGTGCACATATATGACTTACAGTTTCGCTAGATGTCGGCCAAGAGGAGTAAGCCGCTCTGACTTTAATGGGGTTGTATCGTCACTTTCGATGGCACCCACATCTTTCAACACAGTTATGGCAGCCTTTATAGAGTCATCAGTAGGAGGCTGTGGTGCTTGAGATAGGAAGTCAGCACAACTTCGAGGAGCAAACCCACTGGCTAGTATTTGCATACACACCTCTTCCAAAGGCACTCTACGAAGTTCAGGCTCGCTAGCTTGCTTCATGATACTCTCTGCGGTGTATGATGAGTATAGCTTTAAGCCTGACATGCAAGACGAGAAGTAGAAAGCAAATTTGAGAAATCTGTAAAATAACAAATGGCACACGAGGGCAGCAAGTGAAAGTATAAGACTTTCACTTACATATTCCACTTTGAACTCTTCCTGCTCTGCCTTGTCTCTGTTTACTACTTGAACGAGGTACCCAATCCGTTACTAGCATGGACGATGAAGTCCTCTGGTTTCTCCTCACTTCTCTCACACGTCCGGTATCGAGTACACAAACCACATCTGGAATGGTAACGGAGGTTTCAGCGATATTAGTTGCACATATAATCTTCCTACACCCAGGCTTTGACGGAAGGAATGCTCGACGTTGATCTTTTGAGGATAATGTGGAATGCAAGGGTATGAGATCGAACTTTTGACGATCTCTAAATAATCTACTCCCTTCTAACCGTTCAATCAAGGATCTAATCTCCCCAATGCCTGGTAGAAAGATTAAGATACTACCACTTGACATGTCAGCACCATCAGGAGCTACCAAGGTATCACATGCTTTATTGCTGGTGACAAGTTTTAGTACATCATCAATCAGGTCATAGTTGATAATTTCTTCGTTTACCCTCTCCATTGACCTTCGAGTGGTCATCTTATAGCCTGCATATGCGTCCGACACTCCAATTGCTTCAACTTGGCTGGTTAGATCAACTCGTTCCTTTCTCTTTTCACCGCCACGGGTACTAATCATAAGTGATGCCGTTTCACCATAATGATTCTCCCTAATTGCATAACGACTGCCTTCTTCTATCACATGGTCTGTTGCATCTAATAGATCTTCCAAGTAGTAATTGGAAACGGGAAATGTTCTACCAGGAACACTAATAAGTGGAGCACCATTGAAGAAGTTCGTAAAGAGCTCGGTTTCCATTGTTGCAGACATTAGTATCACTTTAAGGTCAGGCCGAGTAGTTTGCAATAACTGACGTAAGATGATCAATAAGACGTCGATTTGTTGTTGTCTCTCGTGCACTTCGTCAACGATCACATGTGTTATGCCCGTTAAGTTTTGATCATCTTGTAGTCTACGAAGTATGACACCCGTCGTGCAAAACATCAACCTAGTCTGGGCACTTCGTTTTGATTCCATACGTATCTGATAACCAACCAACTTGCCCAATTGGTCACACATTTCGTCGGCAACCCTCTCTGCTAATGATGTTGCTGCCACTCGTCGTGGTTGTGTACATATAATGTTCACATTATCACCTTGACCATCTAATATGGCTTGTTCAACAATATATTGTGCAGCTTGTGTACTCTTTCCTGCACCCGTCTCGGCACATAGGATTGTAACGGGATTGTTCTCCATCGTCTCGAGGACGTTACTTCTATAGGATGACATTGGTAAACTGTCCCGCGTGGCCTTCATCTTTTGGTATGATGGGGTAGATTGCCGCTTGATGAAATCAGCCTGCATCTTCTTTCCTTTGGATGAATATTGTTTGGGTATTGGAATGGGTAGGTTGTTGGTAGTAGTATCGTCGTCGTCATCCCAGTTGTCAAGTATCGCATCGTGATTGTCTTCTCTGTCTTCCACGGCATCATCCTGCACAGATGCCTTGGGAACAGTACCTTCACTTGATTTCCTACTATCAGACACATGCATATTAGCAATCAACGATAATAATCCATCAATCCGTTCCTTTTGTGCTTCATCTTCAGCCTTTTGTGCATCATCCTTCTCGGCCTTTTCTTCATTCACCCATGATAACCACAAGTTACGAAACACCGGCGGAAACATCTGATACAGTGGTATACTTGAATCGAGTTTATACAAGGCATGCAATGCCAAATAATCTTTGATACTACTACCCTTGATAAAATCTACATTCTTTCCTTCCCATAATTGTACTGTTGGTGATTTTTTAGACTTGTCAAGTGTAACTGATAAGGTGTATCCACTATTCATTGGAAGTTTCGTATACTTTGCTCGAGGTAGCTTTTGTTTCTTTAATACCTCATCTAACTTCTTTGTCGGTATTGCTCCCGTCCAAGTGACTGGTATTGTAAAGTCTAATGATTTGGTTGGTTGATTAGGTTCTTTGTCCTCTGTTGCTGTTGTAGTTGTGTCTTTTTCCTCGGCATCGTCCTCTTCATCGTCTGCTTTTGCAAACATATCAAATAGAGGTGGTCCTTCTTCTTCCTCTTCATCAACAACGGCTGTCTTGTCTATTACGGCTGCACTATTTTTCTTCTCTGTCTCGTCGCCTACCTTTTCTTCAATAAGCTGACGTTGCAAAGCTTTACTCCTTTCAACCTTCTTCTTCAAACCATTAACCTTTTGTTTCATCTTCTTAACTTGATTGGCCAATTGTTTAATTTCAACCTTGGAACGCATATAGTTATTTGCATCATTATTCAGATCAGCTTGTAATTCATTAAGTGTTGCTTCGGCTGTTGCTAATTGTTGTTCTTCTGGTGATAATTGCTGTGTATCTGGTTTGTCATCTTCTTCTATTATTTGATGACTTGACATATTATCTGTCTTATTCGTATGAACGGCGGCAGTATCAACTCCTTCAGAATCATCTACTTCATTCTCCTCTTCATATTCATACTGTTGAAGAAGCCAATTCTTATGTTCCTCTTTCCTTTGCTTCTCTAATTTGTCCTCTTCTTTATCCTTTGCGGTAATATCCGTTTTTTGTTGCACATTGCAATCACTTGTGTCCTTTGATATCTGATTGCTGTCAACCACAAGTATATTGTCCGATTGTGAGATCGTATCCTCGCCTCCTTTGGCACTACTACCTTCAGTTGATGAAGATTTATCATTCCTAACAACTAACAAACTATCAACACCAGATTGTACCTCACTTAAACTTTGTTTCAATTCAGCATCAGTAAATAAAGCAGGTAATTCAATCGTTGGTATATTCAAACATAAATAATCTAATGCACTTTCAATTGTTATATCATATTGTAATGCTTGTACTACTTGTTCAATATGAGATTGTGTAAATTGTAATGCATCGAGTGTTGTTATTATATTTGTTAAACGGGATGTAAATCTATCGGATGCCACTACTTGTGACGTATTATTAGATACGCTACTCGTAACTGCAGCAGTTTGGGGAGTATGAGAATTAATAGCATTGTTGTTATCATTGTTATCAAATTGATGTAACAACTCTTTCATGTCTGTGTGTGTCTTTTGTGATACTGGTGGTGCCTTATTGGACTTGGCATTGGTAGATACACTACCCTGTGAATAACCCCGTGCATCCTTGCCTTTTGATTTCTTCTTCTTGGCCATTTTATAATATGAATATGTATAATATGATATAATATTCAGATACCTATTGCTCTCTACTTAATAATAAAATGTGTAATGTGTGGATAGTTTTTGTGAGTTTGGTGCAAGAGATCTACGATTTGCAACAACAATCAAACTGTTTTGAGCGACAATAACTTCCTCAAGTAGTATTCTAGCATATTGAACTAGATAATTCTATCATATATATTATGTATTATGATCTCTCTTGGTGAAGATTGATGCAAATAATAAAGAGAGGGTTGGTTCTAACTTTAAGTGAGTCTACGTATTGACCTCAGATTCGCCAACCTGCAATGTTTTGGCCATCAAGTGGTGGCAAGCCATTGTGCAGGTTGTAGTAAAGTGGTTGTTTGGCATTGTATAGGTGTATAACAAAGTGATGAACACTCCCAGCACAATTGTAAGGCCCTCTGTCATACTTTTACAGCCACTTGTTGCCAGGTTTCATGCCTCAGATTCCGATTTTCTGCCCACTTCCAGGCAATGTTTGGCCATCAAGTGGCACCTCAGAGATGTAGGCTTGCAAGAGTAGTGGTTGTTTGGCATTGTATAGGTGTATAACAAAGTGATGAACACTCCCAGCACAATTGTAAGGCCCTCTGTCATACTTTTACAGCCACTTGTTGCCAGGTTTCATGCCTCAGATTCCGATTTTCTGCCCACTTCCAGGCAATGTTTGGCCATCAAGTGGCACCTCAGAGATGTAGGCTTGCAAGAGTAGTGGTTGTTTGGCATTGTATAGGTGTATAACAAAGTGATGAACACTCCCAGCACAATTGTAAGGCCCTCTGTCATACTTTTACAGCCACTTGTTGGCAGATTTCATGCCTCAGATTCCGATTTTCTGCCCACTTCCAGGCAATGTTTGGCCATCAAGTGGCACCTCAGAGATGTAGGCTTGCAAGAGTAGTGGTTGTTTGGCATTGTATAGGTGTATAACAAAGTGA
>Ga0214480_101404_pt1 | contig 10089 bp, 7 predicted proteins | sample M1_20Mar14CPVII9_3_FD_165042 | JGI IMG/M metagenome (GOLD analysis project Ga0214480, IMG submission 165042) | Marine eukaryotic communities from Monterey Bay, California, United States - M1_20Mar14CPVII9sort6BwellE17 | ecosystem: Environmental > Aquatic > Marine > Unclassified | place: USA...
GGTGTCTCAACCACAAGCGAGCGTTCCGGTACACAACTATCACCACTGCCGCAGCCATCAATTGAGCAAATTAGAGAAATCAAAAAGTCTCTGTCCGATCCAAATCATTTGGTTGAACTCTTTGGTAATACGAAGAATAGTGAAATGGTGTTTGCTTCTAATCCTGAATATGCAAGAGCCGTAGCGAACAATCCACTCTTACAAAATGCACCAGATATGAGAGAAGAGGATATTCTGAAAATGGCTGAAATGATGAAGAATATGGACGAAGAACAATTCTTGAAAATGGTAAGTTTTTGCTATCATGATATTATATGTTATGGACAAAGTTCTTATATGTATTATATGTAATTCATTATATCACCGATTGTAGGTGTCGGATGAAAGGTTGGATTTACCAGTTGCTCAAGATAAAATGGTAACAATGAAAGCAGCTAAGAAACTAACTGATGAAGCAGCTTGCTGGGTGTGTCTAGATGATGGGAGTGACGATGAAGGGAATCCTTTAGTCCGAGACTGTAGCTGCCGAGGAAATTCAGGGTGAGTTATGTGGATTGATATATTGTATTTTATACAATAAAGTTGCAGCATTCTCATGCCAATCTTTATCTAGATTTGCTCATCTGTCATGTCTCAAGAAGTATGCAAAGTCGAAGGGAATGGAACTCAACGATGCAAGCTTTCACGATAATTGGAGCAGATGTCCACATTGCCTCCAAGAATATCAAGGGCGAGTAAAGCAGTTTCTGTCTTTGTTTTAAAACATTATAATGAGCCTGTAATTTATCCGTACTAACCACATGTCCTTTAGTGATCTTGCTGTTGCTATGTCGGATGCTTGTCTTCTTTATTTCGATAATGCACATATAATGTTTAAGCCAATTGAATACACTGAGAAGGGGACGGGGCAGGAAATAGTGAATAATATGATTCGAAGTATCATTATGATTTCCAAGTTTACTGCCCTGCAATCCCTGGCTATGACTAATCCTAAACGGGTCAAAGAAGCATGTCAGGCTGGAGAAGATATCATTTTAGTATTCGACAGAAACCGGGAACTGTACGAGAAAGACCCATATGTTCAAGGTCGTAATGTGAACGTGTCCACTAGCATGGAGATTGATACTTGTCAACATCTGGCTCGTCTTTATTCAGCAATTCGTTCTCCCGAAAACGATAAGAATGTTATAAAATATGGGGAAAGGGCACTTCGTGTATGCAAGGAAGCTGGGAAACTCGAACAGGCAAAGCAGGTTGAAAACATTCTTGAAACACAAAAGGCCAAGTTTAGAAGGAAGCATGCTCATATCAGAGGAGAAGAGGAGTATGCAAAAATAGAAGCTACTGTATTACCCGAGGCACGAGTATCATACAAGATAAGCCAAGGCGAGGGGTGGAGTAGTTCTGATGCGCTATTTCGTGGAAAAAATCTTTCACATGTCCTACTACAATCAGGTCACGGCATAGAATGTCAGAGACTCATGACTAAACTGGTAGAGAAGTCTAGACTTGTGTATGGCCCTGATCATCCAGAAACATTGAGCTTATGTTCATTTTATGATGAAGGTATTCGTAGGAATGTTTTGATTGAGAATTTGTTTGACAAGAACGCTCGCCCATTTCAAATGATTGTTGTTGGGTACGCCAACGAGTCTGGGGATCAGTATGTCTTGGCTGGTGCTACGAAGAAAGATCCTCCTTCTGAAACAGTCGACTGTGGTAATGAGATGTTGTGGATTCAGCCAGGAACACCGGTTGTTTGTAAGGGCCTTGTGTCAGCTTCACATTTGAATGGTAAGATCGGTGATATTCGACGTCGTGACAAGAAAACAAGTCGCTATGCAGTTCATTTCGCTGACCCATCGTTGGAGCCCAAGAGAATCTTAGCTCGTAATCTGCGCGTCTTGATCAATGTTCCAGATGAAAATGAAATCAATGATGATTCATACATTGTCATCAAAAAGTAAAGGCTCAGTGCCTAAATGGGAAGGGGAACTGATGAGAGGTGCCGACTATATGAGGAGACTAATATGTTTGTGTCCGACGGCACACATACGAGATATATTATAAATTAGAATTAGATGTGATGAGTGAAGAGATAGTAACTTTAGTTTACAAGCATCTACATTACTGATACTTATTGCTCTTTAATCGGTATCCTCCTTCACGATACCATCATATAACTTGCCACTTCCATTCTCTTTGGACATACTAGACCCCTTATTGAGCTGTAACATGATATTAACTCCCTAATAACAACATCCGACCCTTTTCCCTTCTTATTCTCTACAGGTTTCTCTTCACTTTTTGTTCTCTTTGACAGCTAATGATAAAGGAAGTATTCTCATATTACATGTCATACTTCACTTGCAATGGAGAGTTTCTTTCCTTCAGTTCTGTTATCCACTCGCCTACCCAATCTTCAATATCTTCATTGTAACTTAGATCCAAATGTTTCAAAGTTGTGTTGTCTTTCAATGCATCCTTTAATATATCAAGACAGGTACCATACAAATAGTTTGACCTGAGATCTACACATGTTAATTTTGAATCTTTCTTGATATCATGGAGCACTTCATTATATGTCTCAGCTCCGATGTCAAAGTTGCCAAAAGCAGCTCGATCTTCATCATCCGAGAAGCTGTTATAATCGTGATCACTCCGACGCGCAAACATATTAGTATTTGAGCAATGCGAAAGTTGCAATGATTTGATTGGGGAGTAGAGGTGAATGATTGATATGGATGGAATCCCGCTGCAAGCTGTGAATAAAAGCTAAACGGATTTCCCCTCACTCTCTCATAATTTTATCAACTTCTCTCTACCCCTAAAGCCATCACAAAGCAGCCATTTCATATACGTTAAGACCACATTATATAGGTTTCAACCATGCCGTACGGATCTAGGTGCTGCTCCTCATGCGGTCGAAATCTTAGTAAGGGATCATATTCAAACAATCAATGGCGAAAGGGCGTAGGCCAATCACGATGCTATGCTTGTGTCGAAGGGGGAGGTGGGGGAGGATATGGTTATAATGACCAGCAACAACAACATAATAATCAAGTAGTAGAGAACCGATCTGAACGGACTGCTCGTCGGAATAATTCTAACCATGCAATATTTGAGAATTATGAACTCAGTCACCCATTTGCAGAGGGAGGATTCCGATGGGTTGCAAAAGGTAAAAATACCGAGGGAGAGAGAAGTGGACAGGAGTGTGTATGCAAGTGGTTCAAATCGGGACATGTAGATCAAGCACAATGTTTCGATTTAGATATCAAAGCTATGGAAAAGGCTCACGATTTAGTAAAGGAGTGGAATAATCGACATATGATTGATAAGATGGTAATGGTGAACATTCCAGAGGTATGGACGTTTACAGCTGGTTATTTGTCGGGGAAGAAGAATCTAGTAGAGCCATTCATTAGGAACTACCAAAAGTTCAACCAAATGATTTGGATCGGACAGAGACTTTTTGATTTCTCTAATTTGCTCAATTGATGGCTGCGGCAGTGGTGATAGTTGTGTACCGGAACGCTCGCTTGTGGTTGAGACACCATTGGCAATAGAATATGGAGAAGGTATACTAATCTTTGCCTTTGCCTTCGTACGTGATCCACCTTTCTTCTTGGGATTATTAGAGTGTTGTTTATCATTTATATCCATTTGTTTAATAGCATTATCCAATTCAATACACTCCTTACACCGACTGAACTTTAATTGCCATTGTTTCTTACTGTATGAAGATATTGTCAAATCTTTATGACATGCACCGCATGTCTTCTTTTCTTTTTCTAATTCATCGTTCTTACTCATAGTTTATTACCGTGTGGTGTTGATAATAATGGTGGTATATTATGGACTTTACTTTTCTAGCCAAGTCGTATCTCTTGTTTGTCGAGATTGAAACGCCGCAGACGAATAAATGAGACAGTATGGATACAAGTAGTAGTGCTTATTGTACTTCTGCTATTGTGTATTGATCAGCAGGAGCGTGAGATATGGAGGTCATATCACTATTGTTACTCTTAGTGGGAATAAAAAGATACCTCTCTTGTGCGGCAGCTGCGCTTTCTTTTTTTAGGTTATGAGTACGATCGAACAGTTACAAGAAAAGTCCATCATAAAAGTTACGAGAAAAGTTACAGCCGAAAATCAACAGGATATTTGATCATCGTTATATATACCTTACTATTGAATATTACATCGAAGTTGCAACAAACGATTGATTAAGGTATCCATTTTTATACTTTGTCTTTGCAATTCAATCTTGACGGTGCACCTTATCGAAAATGGAAACCTCTGGTAATAATAAGCGTCAAAGACGCAGTGATGATGATAATGATATGCAACTGACTGATTTACCAAATGCATTAATATCAGATGTGGTCGCTTTTCTACCACAAGCATCCTGTATATCATTTTTATTTGCACTAAGTTCACATAACACAACAAAAGTACTTTCTGACTCACATCAGCCTTCTGCTATTAGTATGGCCATTGCAGCACGTCAGAATTGTTGGGAGAATATTGAATTCAAGGGTATACAAGAATTATGTGGCCAGAATGGTATTTTGTCAGATAATGATGTACGATGGGTATTGTCTTGTGTTGGAGTACAAAATATAAAATCAATAAAGCTTACAAATTGCTATGGTATTACTGGTAGTGGATTAGATCAATTACGTCAATCGGTAGTATTGAAAAGTATTGATTTGAGTTTAGTAGGTGATCATGAAAGTGGATTTGACTTATCAGTTGAACAGCAATCTACATTATCTGAGACTATTATCCTTTCAATCCTAAACAATATACTTGAGAATGAAGAAAGCTCATTGGAACATGTACAATTCCCACAGAAATGGCGTAAGGACAAGAGTGTCATGTTGAATACCTTCTTAGAAAGAATGGAATATGTATTGTCCCAGCGTAGATTACCTTGTTCAAAGGAGGGATTCGGGGGTGTTTGCAATGGTCATCGAAACTTTCCAGTTATTCATTGGAGGGAAGATGATCCCATATCTTGGTCTACAGACCGATATGGTGCGATTGGTATCACTTGTTACATGTGTCTGAAGAACTTTTGCCATGGCTGCCAGAACCGTCGGGTGTTGAAGTACTGTGATGATTGTGAAAAGTTTTATTGTCAAGATTGTATCAAGGTAGAGCATTGTCGAGGTCAAGGTTGCCGTGCTTCAGCTTGTGTAAACTGTGAGTTTGTCAAGAAGTGTGTATGTGGTAGGACACAGGCATTTTGTTCAGACTGCAGACCATCCACATGGGTCAATTGCTTGTATTGCGATGAGGGATGGTGTAGTAAATCGTGTGCCAAAAAGTATATGAACATTTGTGATGGTTGTAGCAAACGAGCTAATTGTAATGGCAATGGGAAGAACAATTGTGTCGACGGCAATTCAAGTGTAGATTGTGTTACGAAATGTGAGGAGTGTGGCACTATCTACTGCCCAAACTGCCGAGCACTTCGAGTCGAACAGTTAATCAAAGCTGCAAAACGTAAATGCTCAGACAAATGCAACAAGAAGATTTGCCCTGCTTGTATGAAGTCTGTTAAAAATGTAAAAGCGTGCCGTGCAAATCATTTTGAAGCTTTTACACAGCGTACACAGGGTTATTAGATTCTTTGATACTCAAGTAGGAGGAAACTAAGAAGATTATAAGTCGGTGATGCTGTATAAAACTAAGCGGGGTGTTTTTACAGTGATTAAAAATCTGATCTTTATATACAATATCAATATTCTTTTTTACGACTACTATTCCATACATGCTCGTACTACTCGTTGTGATACTTCTGATGTTGTATTGCTATCATCTTGTTGTTTTGTTTCTATCCAAGCTATCTGTTCTTTTGCATCTGCTTAATACGATTTCTTCACATGAAGACTGGAACATAGCAAACAACAAAGACTACGGCAACACAGCAACGCCTAACATAGTCATGGCAAACTTGTAAAGGATACTAAGTTCATAAATACTCAGATACCAGGAGTCTGGTATGTACCAAGAAGTCTAGAAGTGGTTATCTCGATCTGTGCCCCTAACTAATTTCTACGAGCCTTTAGCTCTTATCAGGACACTATTATTGCCGTTTCCTCTTGAACAGTGGTACATGTGCTATCTACTGGACTCTCGTGGTCGCCAACTAGACTTAGATCAATCCTTTCCAATACTGTTGATCCACGCATAGGCTCTAATCCCCTGCCTGTAATACCAATACAGTTTGTAAACTTTAATGATTTAGTTTTGTTCTGTGCATCAATACATGACACATGACAACATCCATCGGATATCATTATCAGTCAAACTACGTCCATGAAGTTGTTGAACATCTTTGAAATCTATAGACTCCCATGTATGATGTGTTAATATTGCAATGCTTGTCTCGGATGGTTGATGTGAAAATAAATGTGGCGTCAATGTAATTGCAAAGGATAAACAAGAATTTTGAGGTAGATATGATGCAATGTTTTGCAGTATTGTATCAGGGAATTCCCTAAATTCTTTCATTTTAGTAGTAGATATATCTCTTCTCAGTCCCTTCGGTGCGTGTTAGTTATAATTATAATGTATAACTATAACTTCTTCCATCACTTTCATAAATATGTGAGCAAGATAGAGATAAAAGTCCATAAAGATGTGAGCAAAAGAGGTTAAAGTCATTGCAAATATGTATATATATATCATCAAGAAAAAAGAATATAAGCTTCAGGTATATAGTTGACTGTTGTACATCAAAGATTTATCAACAGATGTATCCGGCAACTACTCCGGCTATTGGTATATCTTTCAGTAGCCAAGCGTCACTTTGGTATCGTCATGAGCATATAAATGTGTGGATGAGGAAAAGTTGAGTATTTGATGCTTACCTTCATTCGATGATCATATCATATGTTGTTCTCTCCGAACAAACACCATATTACCACCAATAGATCTTTATCATATCACGGGATGATCATATATGAATGGTGTGCTATGCCTGCTACTGCTTGAAGGCTACAGGAATCAGATTGTCCTATAGCTTTATTAGCAGTGGACTTTGTTATTCTATTCTTAAATTAAATTAAATTATGAGTGTTTAAAATCTATCTAAAAATCTATCTAGGAGTAACCCGCTATACTACATAGGACATACTCCCCCATGATTTTATGCTCGATAGTTGTGATATCTTGTATAAAATTCTTCTCTAACATATGTAGTGTAGTGTAATATATAAACTATCCGTTCTGTGAAGGATAAATCGGATCGATTGATCGGCGGATGTTCAGTTCGTTGGTATATGAAGTATAATATGATATTGACTTCTGAAAGTCATGAGTTGTATTGGATGTGTTTATAAGATCGGGAGGATTCTCTTGACCGACCACTTCGTATTCATCTAAAGTATATCTTGTACTTGTATGAGATGTATCTTGACTTGTAGTTTGCTCTACGACGACCTCTCGTGAGTCTGTCGGAGTCTTGATATTGCTGCCGTCCTTGGTCTTGGCTTGCACTTGTGCATCTGCTTCGATGTCTGACTTGATATGTGCATCGCTTGTGATGTCTAACTGTGCATCACTGCTAGTTGTGATGTCTAACTTGGATTTGACTTGAGTGTCTATCGACTCGACTTGAGTATCATCTACTTGTCTACTACTCCTGGATATGGACGTGGGTTGTTCATTATCAACCTCGGGCCTCGCTTTGGCCTCTACTCCGTCTCTACTCTCGACTTGGGAGGATATAGAATGTTCATTATCATTCTCTGATCTAGACTTGCTTGTAGGTTGCAACTTTTGTGCATATGATGTGTCACTTGTTGACTTGGGAATCGGCTCTACTGACGAGTTCTTGACATTTTTGGCAACTGCTTGTGTATCTGTTTCATCTTGAGTTTGAGACTTGATAATGCTTGTGGCTACTGCTTTACTCTCATCTATGCTCTGGCTTGTACTCGAGTCTTGGCCTACTCTACCTTCTTTGGTGGGGCTCGTCGAGGAGACTATGCTTTCTTCTATAGTGCTGCTCTTGCTCTGTAGCTGTATGATATGTTGAGTGTTTGTGCTCTGCATGATACTGTTGCTCATATCAGATGTTGATACAACGCTAGCTTGCTCATCGTCTACTTGAACTTCGACTTGGCTTACTTCCATCGCTTGGGATATGTTTGAACGAACTAGACTGTCTGAAGTCTCGATCGTGATTGATGTTGATGTTGGATATGATGAGAATGCTAAACTGCCTGCGACTCCGAATAGAAGTCCTAGCAACATGCCTAGGATGAGAACTGGAACTACTCTCGTACTTGATGTTGGCTTGCTCTTCTGCTGAGGCTTCCTCTCGATTGCATTCATCTCTTGACTTGTTGATATTTGAGGAATGGATATGTTGTGGGAGCTTCGCTCTTGAACCACGATTGCTTGATCTTGCTCACTCTCTTCTACCTCGACTGATACGACAGTTGATTGGTTTACACTCCCCCATGGCTCTTGTCTCTCTTGGACAGTCTCGCTTGGACTTGCTGCTACTTTGGGTGTCTCACTTGGACTTGTGTACGACTCGTTATCGAATATGTCGTCGGCATTGAATGTGACTGTACTCTTGTTATAGTTATGAGTACTCTGGATCATCATAAGCTCTCCTCTTCTACTGCTACGAGTTGACTCGCCACTTTCAGAGTAGAACGAGTCATCATCTTCAAATGTCACAGTTGTTGATTTCGACTGGATGGCATTCACCTCTCCTTCACGACTACTTGAATGTTCATTATCATTGCCTTCGTAGTTCTTGCTGAATCTGTTCTTTGGGCACTTGCTCCATTCGTGCTTGCCGTCATGTATTCTGCACGGATTCGTCAGACCTCCAGCTTTAGTATCGGAGTTGTTGTTGTTACCATCGTCATTGTCGTTGTTGTTATTGTTGTTGTTATTGTTGTTGCTGGTACGAGTATCTCTATTTGAGTAGTCGTACTCTCGATCGTATCGATCGGCTTGTGATTCTAAGGCTACTTGATTGTCTAACTCGAGTAGTTCTTCTACATTCTCGATTGATTTAAGGAATGCTTTTCTATTCTTGGTGTTCATTGCACCTTGCTCTACAGCTACTCGTACGGTCTTGGTTTCTACACACTTCTTCCAAATCTTCTGCTCCTGCTTGAAAGTTAACTCATCAGCCTCAGTGGATAGCAATTCCATATCGTCTAACGTTTGGAAGAGACGTTTGCTAGCTTGAACGAGTGTCATCTTGCCAAGAGGTAACTTAACATCTCCTGACTGCAGTGTATCTAGCTGCTTCTCGTACGCTTTGCTTCCTAAGTGTTGTTCACTTAGCTCTTGGAAGCATTCTATTAGCTTATCCTCTGTAAGGGTTGCATGGTTACGAATACCATTTGTAATGTCGAACCATTCGGTCTTTAATGAGCCTAAGAATATTCGACCTACCATTTGAACGAGTGCCTTTGACTTCGTTGCATCTCCTAACATTTCGTATTGCTTTGCAAACTGGAGTATTTGTTTCAAACTTTCAATGTAATGATTGGGACTATCCTTGAAAGCATCGACTTGAGTGAATACTTCTTTGACTTCGTTGTCTAAAGCATCATCGACTTTGATTGAGATTGTGGGCGAAGTTGATTGAGAACTATTGTTGAATTTGATAACCATTGCTTTCGAGGTATCGTTGGCTTTGGGAGCATTGCGTCTACCATTATTGCCATTTCCATTACGTCGACGGTCTCTCAACGATTTACCATTGCCTCGTCCTGCCATCTTAACAATTCTTGTTCGTTTTGTCTTTTGCAAATCGTAACTAATTTGTTTGTTATTCGTCTATTTTCGATCGTTTAAAATGGAGCATGATTGCTCTAACAATGGACGACCATTGGACGATTGTCCACAGCCTTACGGCGTGTTATTTTGATCAAAATGTCCTATAGCTTTATTAGCAGTGGACTTTGTTATTCTATTCTTAAATCAATCGAGAATGTAGAAGAACTACTCGAGTTAGACAATCAAGTAGCCTTAGAATCACAAGCCGATCGATACGATCGAGAGTACGACTACTCAAATAGAGATACTCGTACCAGCAACAAC
>Ga0214480_101406_pt1 | contig 10077 bp, 9 predicted proteins | sample M1_20Mar14CPVII9_3_FD_165042 | JGI IMG/M metagenome (GOLD analysis project Ga0214480, IMG submission 165042) | Marine eukaryotic communities from Monterey Bay, California, United States - M1_20Mar14CPVII9sort6BwellE17 | ecosystem: Environmental > Aquatic > Marine > Unclassified | place: USA...
GCTTTTAACGACGGAATCTCTGGTAACCGAAATTCCAACCGAAGCCGAAGAAGAAGGTCACGACCATCACGACCACGGCATGGGTGGTGGCATGGACCCCATGGGTGGAATGGGTGGCATGGGCGGCATGGGTGGCGGCATGCCAGGTATGGGTGGCATGGGTGGCATGGGTGGCATGGGTGGCATGGGTGGCATGCCAGGCATGATGTAATCTCGTCTGTTTCCATCGTTATTAAAACTGTTTCGAAACCATCGCCCTTTCAAGGCAAATAAACAAAAAGCAAAACATAAAGGATAAATCAAATGGCAAAAATCCGACCTCTCGATGACCGAATCGTTGTTGAACCCGTTGAAGCAGAAGAAATGACCGCAGGAGGGATTGTGCTCCCTGACTCCGCTCAGGAAAAACCCCAACGCGGCAAAATCCTTGCCGTAGGTCCTGGCCGACTTTTGGAGAATGGCGACCGTGGAGCATTGGCTGTGAATGTTGGGGACGAAGTCATTTACGGCAAGTATGGCGGAACCGACATTGAAGTCGACGGTTCGGATGTCAAAATTCTTCGTGAAAATGACATTCTCGCCCGAGTTATTTGAAATTCGTTGGAACACTTAACCCTTAAAAAGTAAAAGGTAATTCAATGGCAAAACAATTGCTTTTTGATGATCATGCTCGCCAACGAATGTTGCGCGGAATCAATAAATTGGCTGATGCTGTGGCAACGACAATGGGTCCAACTGGCCGAAATGTCATCATCAACAAATCGTTCGGTGGTCCGACTGTCACAAAAGATGGTGTCACCGTCGCAAAAGAAATCGAGCTGGAGGATCGTTTCGAAAACATGGGTGCAAAACTCGTGGTCGAGGTGGCTCAAAAGACCTCCGATCTCGCCGGTGACGGAACAACAACCGCTACCGTGCTGGCTCGTTCTATTTTCAAGCAAGGCCTGCGCAACGTGGTTGCCGGTTGTAATCCAACAGCAGTTCGCAGGGGCATCGAGAAAGCAGTCGAGGCCGCGGTTGAACAGCTTGTTTCGATGCGAAAAGCGATTTCGAAGAAGGAACAAGTTGCTCAAGTAGGAGCGATCAGTGCCAACAATGACATGGCAATTGGCGAATTGCTTGCCGACTCGCTTCACCGGGTTGGCCAAGATGGTGTGATCACTGTTGAAGAAGGAAAAACAACAGATACCCGTGTCGATTACGTTGACGGCATGCAGTTTGACAAGGGTTATATTTCACCCTATTTCATTAATAACCCTGGTGACATGGACTGCACCTTGGAAAACTGCCTGATTCTTCTTTTTGAAAAGAAGATCAGTAATCTTCGCGACTTACTTCCGATTTTGGAAAAAGCCGGACAATCCGGTCAGCCACTGCTGATTATCGCCGAAGACGTCGATGCGGAAGCTCTGACGTTGCTGGTGGTTAACAAACTGCGTGGAACTTTAAATGTTTGTGCCGTCAAAGCACCCGGTTTCGGTGATCGCCGCAAAGCGATGCTCGGAGATATCGCGACGCTAACAGGCGGAACCATGATCAGTGAAGACCTGGGAATCAAGCTTGAGAACCTTTCCTTAGATCACTTGGGTAAAGCCAAGAAAATCACCGTCGACAAAAACAATACGACCATTGTTGAAGGTGCAGGAAAAGCTGCTGATCGAGATGGACGGATTGCCCAGATCAAGAAACAGATCGAGCAAACCGACAGCGATTACGACAAGGAAAAGTTCCAGGAACGCTTGGCAAAACTGTCCGGTGGTGTTGCGGTCATTTCCGTAGGAGCCGAAACTGAGACGGACATGAAACAGAAAAAAGCCCGAATAGAAGATGCTTTACACGCGACCCGAGCGGCCGTTGAAGAAGGTATCCTGCCGGGTGGCGGAACTGCTCTGCTAAGGTGCAAGCCAGCAGTCGAAGCAGCACGCAAGTCGGCAAAAGGCGATGAAAAAGTCGGTGTCGATATTGTCTTGGCAGCACTCGATTCACCCCTTCGGCAAATCGTGGACAACGGCGGTCGAGATGGCTCAGTTGTCGCCGACGAAATTTGTCAAAAGTCATCCGAATCATACGGTTTCAATGCGAACACCGGAAAATATGGTGACCTTTTGAAAGAGGGCGTGATCGATCCAGTCAAAGTCGTAAGAACCGCACTCAGTAATGCAGCCAGCATTGCTGGTTTGCTCTTGACGACAGATGCTATGGTTTCCAATTTTGACGATGACGATAAGAACAAGGCTCGTGTGGAAGGCGCTATTGCGTAGTTTTGCATTGCCGGTTTTCGCGAAAAAAAATCCGGATATGCCTTTGGAAACCCTTGATGGTTTTTAATGGCGGCGGTTAATTTTCAGGGCCACCTCTTAAGGAGGTGGCCCGTTTTTTACTACCGTTAGATGTGTTGCCAAAGAAAAAATCTGAAACATGTCCAACGTCTGATCACTGCTTATCGACTTTTCCATTTTTTGTTTTTGATCTTCCAATTGGATCGTAGTTTTTTTGCCAATCCCCAGATTTCATGAGCAAGCTTGATTTTTACGAAGTTCTGGGAGTATCCAGAGACGCGAGTGACCGTGAAATTTCATCGGCTTACCGCAAGCTGGCGGTTCGATTCCACCCCGACAGCAATCCGGGTGACGAAGATGCCACTGTCCGCTTCAAACAATCGGCGGAGGCCTACGAAGTCCTTTCGGATTCAGACAAAAGAGCTCGGTATGATCAATATGGTCATGCCGGACTGGAGGGCTCAGGTAGCTCGTTCGGTTCAGCCGAAGACATCTTCGACGCTTTTGGCGATATCTTCGGCGGCGGGATTTTCGAGGGGTTTTTTGGCGGCGGCAGCCGCGGCGATGGGGGTCGCCGCGTGCGAAAAGGTGCCAACGTTCGAGTTGACATGGCGTTAACGCTGGAAGAGGCGGCTTTTGGCGTCGATCGGACAATCAAAATACCTCGCGCACAAAAATGCGATACCTGTAGCGGATCCGGCTGCAAGGAAGGTTCCAAGCCGAGCATGTGCGGAACTTGTGGGGGACTGGGCCAGGTCGTTCAGTCGCATGGTATTCTGAGAATGCAAACGACTTGTCCGGAATGCCGTGGAGAGGGCAAGCGAATTGATGCCCCCTGTGGTGATTGCCGGGGAAGTGGATTCAAAAAGAAAACAGTGGAAATTGAAGTTTCGATTCCTGCAGGTGTCGATGATGGAACCCGTGTACGTGTTACCGGGCAAGGTGAACCCAGTCCCGACGGTGGGTCCGCCGGCGATTGTTATTGTTTTGTATCGATAACCGAACACGAGCTCTTTCGTCGAGAAGGGCCACACCTCATCCTGCAAATGCCAATAGCTTTTTCTCAAGCAACTCTCGGAGCAAAAATCGAGATCCCAACCCTCGAGGGCCGCGAAGACCTGGTCGTGGCGGCAGGGACTCAATCCGGCGAAGTCTTTCGCATTCGAGGCAAAGGAATGCCCGATCCTCACTCGGGCCGAAAAGGTGACTTACATGTCCAACTCAACATTGAAACGCCTAAAAAGCTCAATGAGCGTCAGGAAGAACTGCTTCGGGAACTAGCCGAGCTGGATGAAACTCATGTTTCCCCAAAGCGAAAGTCTTTTCTAAAATCAATTCGGGATTATTTTAAACCGAAACAGGCTGATTGATTCCCTTGCCGGCGATGGAATATCGCTTCCCAACCCTTGACATCTTAATCAGACAATTTCACGAACGTAAACAGACAATAATAAAATGGATAACGAAGAATCCAAAGAAGCGGCTGATCAGAGCGAGCAGGAAAACGCTGAAAACTTGGTATTTCAGGAAATTGCGGATGCTGATTTAGAATCCGAGAATGAAGAGAATAAACCGGACCGCTCAGAAACCGAACAGCTAAAGTCGGAAGTTTCTTCCAAGAACGATCAGTTGCTTAGAGCAGCGGCCGAAATAGAAAACATAAGAAAACGTGGACGTCGTGATACCGAGGAAGCGAAGAAGTATGCGTCCAGCTGATTGCTGACCGACATCCTGTCGGTAGTAGACGATCTGGACCGCGCCGCAGAAGCCGCTGAATCGAATCAGGAAGGCACGGGCCTGCTGGACGGCGTTAAAATGGTGGCTGCCCAACTCAAAGACGTTCTCGAAAAACATCATTGCTCTCCTGTCGAAGCCATTGGCAAACCATTCGACCCTAATAGGCATGAAGCCATACAGATGCAACCAAGCGATCAAGTTCCAGCGAATCACATCTCTTTAGTAGCCCGAATTGGCTACCAATTTCACGACCGAGTACTGCGGACCGCTCAGGTTTTTGTCTCCACGGGGAATTCAAATGATGAGAATTCAAATGATGAGAATTCAAATGATGAGAATTCAAATGATGGAGTGAACTTGGAAAACTGATCCTATCGCACGACGTATCCACTGCCCTTTTCCTCAAAAAGGACTGATTGCATGCCAACCTATGATTATGAATGTGACGCTTGCGGCCACACCATGGAGTTGTTTCAAAACATTACCGAAGACCCAATAAACAAATGCCCCGAATGTAAAAAGAAAAAATTGCGGCGACTGTTTGGAACCGGGGCAGCGATCATGTTTAAAGGGTCTGGTTTTTACGAAACAGACTATCGAAGTGAGTCCTACAAAAAAGGGGCGGCTGCCGATAAAAAAGCGTCTTCAGATAGTTCCGAAAAATCAAAATCTTCCACCAAATCCTCGGGTCAATCTTCTGGAAAATCCGAATCAGGGACCAAAAAGCCGGACAAATAGGTCTGACGACCACGTTAAGGGAACATGTATTTCAATGCACATGAAATCCCCTGTCTGGCAACGATGACTGCAGAACAAAGTCGAAGCGGACCGGAACAAGACAATCAGACTCGACCAGGAAAAATGAAATGCGTCGACCAAGCTGTCCCACCTGTGAGAAGCCTGTCGATATGGCCGCCAACGCCTCTCGACCGTTTTGCTGCGAGAGATGTCAATTGATTGATCTGGGCCGGTGGTTTAATGAAGACATCTCCATGCCAACAGAGGGGCAGCACGACCCAGGTCCCGATGACCATTCCACTGATCGCTATCAGTAAAAACGGCTTCCTAATGCAGTCAACCTAGCGACCAGGCATGCACCCGAATCCTTTCCGAAATGGGTAGGCAAACCCCATCAGCGGCATGAATCCCTCCAAGGAAGACTTGTTTCGTTTTGGATTAGCCGCACCTCATGGGTCTTCATTCAGCCCGCCGGGATAGCCAAATCACCCCTAAATTCCAGCTGGACATCAATCGCTTGGGCCCATTGGGAATCGATCACTTCATGGGTTGCGAAACTCTTTATTAAAATCTGGGAACCGCTCAACAAATTCCAATCAGAAAACACAATTTTTTTCAAATTGCCCTTGGGTAGCGACGACCGAATCACCATCAGTCCTTTTTTCATCAGCATTGCGGATGAAACATCGAATTCAGGGCAAGACAACGCCGCTTTGAAGAATCCAGGATTCTCGAGTCTGGATAATCAAACTTCAGAATCAAAATGATAATCCAGGTTCACAGCATCACGTCCAGCAATTAATCTGTTCCAAAGCGGAGCTTTGTCTTAGTATCCTAAGGTTAGTTGTTTTGCTTGGAAACGGCGTTTGGACAACCATGTCTGGATCAGGTCATGTGGCCGCGGGAATACCTGACGCAAGCCAGGTTGGAGGACGCATTCCCACAACTGCCGACATCTCCTGTTGCCGGCTACCACTCATTCAACCCTAGAACGAGCCGATTCGAATCCGGGTACAGAATATCCACACCGTGCTAAATCGTTTATCAAAATCCAAACATCATTCAATTCCTCGATCAACATGAAATCACAGACTTTGAAATCACAGACTTTGAAATCTATTTCGTGGCGTGATATTTGTCCCTGGCTGATGCTGGTGCAATCGATCGCTATCGCGGTAAGGGGAACGGTTTGGGGCATCGCATTCATCGGCTTGCTCCTGACACCCTTGGTTTGGAATCTAAGTGAATCGATCTTTCTGTCCGACTCCGAAATCATCGGATCCAGTTTGAATCCCAACGAAGTCAACGTGCAGAATGACGCCGGGAACGAGGTCGTTCGAAAAAAAATTCAACGCATGAGCTTCTGGTCGGATTCAGCAGATGAAAACTGGCTGGCCAATGTCACGCCACTTCCGGTGTTTTTTAAGTTTGGATCTCCGCACCTAGCCCTTCTCGATCCCGCTCTGAGTATTCAGCAAAACTGTTATTACTTTTTTGGGCTGATCGGGATGTTGATTCTCTGGTCCCTATGCGGTGGTATGATTTGTCGCGTTGCCGCAACCCATTTTACTCGGGACGAAAGAACTGGACCGATTCAAGCATTCCTCTTTTGCAGTAAGCGGTACGTTACTTTCTTGCTGAGTGGTAGTGTGCCCCTGATGGTCATCCTGGTTTTCACTATTCCACTATTCTTCATCGGCATTTTAATTCGTATAGACTTCATGCTTCTGCTGGTTGGGTTTGGCTGGTGTCTTCTACTCTTTATCGGCTTCTTGATGACTCTGCTTTTGGTCCCTCTGTTTTTTGGGTGGTCATTCCTCTGGCCAGCCATTGCAACCGAAAATGCGGATCCGTTTGAAGCTGTCAGCAGAAGTTTCTCCTACCCGTATCAAAAACCATTTCAATTCCTTTTCTATCTGACCGTTGTTTTGATCCTCGGTTTTCTGTCTTCATTTATCGTCACTGAGATTGCAAACAAGTCCATCTCGATCACGCAGTGGGGCACTAGTTGGGGAGCGGGGTTTGATCGAGTTGATGAAATTGCGGAGATACAACGGCTTCCGCTAGACTCAAACCCTACTACAACAGAAAACGACCCGGTGGTCGCTACACCCTCTGATCAGGAAATTGCACCGACAAAAGCATCGTATTCGAAGATCCAAATTTTTAGCGTGAAAATGATCTCCTTCTGGGAAGGAGCCATTCGGCTTTTGGCTCAAGCGTTTAACTACGGGTTCTTTTTTGCGGCTTCCACCGGAATGTACCTGCTAATGCGGCGGGATACCGACCAAACCGAACTAGACGAGATCTATCTAGAAGCTCTTCCGACTGACGAGGCGTTACCAAAATTGCAAAGCGAGTCTCTGGATTCCGCTCCACCAGCACCTAGCAGCTCCCCGGCATCACCCGGCAGTACATCGGAGTCGGCGGCAAACAGTGAATCAAATTCGCCGAAAATCGATCCGCCGGATTCAGAGAGCTAAATCGGGCCGAGGGACCCTCGGTGTCGAAATCGAAAGCATGAAGTAACGGTGCATCCCGCTTCTGCCGATCCTCATTCGATTCCCACAGGAATAATTCCAACAAGCCCATTGCTGGGTTGGCATGATTGCCGCTTGACGTTGTGCCCCATTGCGATGAGATGTCGGTATCGTCGCTGCCCAGACGGCAGGGAGCCACTCGCCGTTAAGATAATCGGATTAGGTGGTCTGGTAGATTTTTTTACTCCCCGCAAAATGTAGACGGTGACTTATTCCGATAAAATTGACAATATCCGATTTTCAGGAATTCAATATCATGACGACATCTTTAAGAGCATTGCCCTTGGCTGGTGTCATTCTCGTTAGCTTGTTGGGAATGGGTGCCAACGGCCAAGACCGAGTAGCAGACCCGATTGATCAACAACTGGGCCTGAAAAACATAACGAAAATGCAGGTGAACATCCATCTGGAAACGGGAAAAACACCTCCCGATCGATTCGTTACAACCCAGGAAAATAAACTCATTAAACGTAGCTTGGTCAAAAATGTCGTCCAATGGCAGGCACCGCTGATCGAATATCAGCCGCTGTTTTTTGAGGACATCGCCTTGGAAAGGTACGGTCAATGCGTTCCTTATATCCAACCCGGCATTTCGGGTTTACACTTTTTCAACGGTATTTTCACTCTCCCGATCCATGCGACCGTCGAATCGCCCTTCTCAAGAGATTACCCGCTGGGCTACTATCGGCCCGGGCAACCAGCTCCCTACCTTCACTATCGACTTCCCTGGTAGTCGATAGAAAGAACTTTTGGCAGCTTGGCGATTAGCAAAAACACTAGCGACGCTTTGGCTTGTAGATTTCGGTAGCCGTTCCGAAGAAGACTTCACCAGCATTCATAATGGTTTCACTCAACGTCGGATGTGGGTGAATCGAATCGGTAATGTCATGAAGATGGCACCCCATTTCAATCGCTAAAACGGCTTCGGCAATCAGTTCCCCGGCACCCGGACCGACAATGCCACAACCGATAACCTGCTCACTTTCGGGTTCAACCAACCATTTGGTTAGTCCATCCGTCCGACCAATCGCTTGGGCTCTTCCACTGGCTGCCCACGGATAAACAGCCACTTGGTGGGGAATTCCATCCCGTTTGGCTTCCGTTTCAGTCACTCCTGCCCATGCAATTTCGGGATCGGTGAATACAACCGCTGGAATCGCCCGCTTATCAAACTCCACCGACTTACCCAAGAGAGATTCCACGGCTATTCTTCCTTCATGGGTCGCCTTATGAGCCAACATCGGTTCACCAGCCACGTCGCCAATCGCTAGGATTTTTGGATCTGCCGATCGCATTTTGCTGTCAACGCGGACAAATCCTCTTTCGATCATCTCAACCATCGTGTTTTCCAAACCGATGTCGCGAGTACTCGGTGTACGACCGACCGATACCAATACAAGGTCATATGCCTCGGTTCCAAACTTACCGGGTCCTTCAAAAGCGACTTCGACTTTGCCATCTTTTTCGTAAACCGATCCCACTTTGGTATTCAGGAAAATGTTTTCCAGTAATGACTTAAGCCGTTTCTCAAGAGGCTTCACCAAGTCCCGGTCCGCACCCATCAATAGGCCGTCAGCCAATTCCACAACGTCCACTTTTGCTCCGAGCGTCGCATAGACAGTGCCCATTTCCAAACCGATATATCCACCACCTATGACCAGCATTTTCGAGGGAATTTCGGGCAGTTCCAGAGCACCAGTTGAATCCACAACTTTTTCACTTCCGATTCGAAAAGCGGCGGGCATCGCCGGCACACTTCCGGTAGCCAACACGCAATGATCAAATGTCAGAATGCGTTCTTCAGGTATGGAATCATCATCGCCTTCCAATTTCAGCGTCGAAGAATCGGTGAAGACCCCTTTGGCATGAATGACCTTTATTTTTCGTTTTTTGGCTAGTCCAGCCAGTCCACCCGTCAACGTGCTGATCACCTTGTCTTTTCGCGCTCTTACTTTATCAATCGCAATTTTGGGAGTGTCAAATTCTACTCCCCAATCCTCCGTCAATTCTTCAGCCTCAGAAATCACTCGAGCAACGTGCAACAACGCCTTCGATGGGATGCAACCTTTGAGCAGGCAAGTGCCACCCAAACGCCCCTGCGACTCTACCAAAGTGACATCCATGCCTTCATCTGCTGCCAAGAATGCGGCAGCATATCCACCCGGACCACCACCCAAAACAACCAATTGAGAATGCATTTTTCTACCCATCAGACAAAACAGGCTGTTTCAACAACTTGAATTTGCCAACAATTATTTCCAACTACCAAAAAAAAACGGCAAGCTTACCGCTTGCCGAACATCCTATTAGGAATCTCTCGCATCGCAAATCGACCACATCATTCGCTTCAGGTCGTGGCGACAATTTTCTCACGACAAAAGTTATCGCGACATAAATTCGACAACAATATTGACATCGATAGGGAGACTGATATCACTCGGTCCAGGCTTTCCCTGAACCATTGCTGTGAGCGTTTCTGAATCAAATGAGACCCATTCGATTCCCTCTCCCTCAGAATTAGCCACAGCTCCCTGATAGAGCAATTTCAATTTCTCATCAGGCTTAACTGTCACCACATCACCCGGCCGCAATTGGTACGAAGGCTTGTCCACCTTGATGCCGTTGACCTTGAAATGACCATGCACAATGCCCTGCCTTGCCTGAGGCCGTGTCATCGTCAGGCCAATTCGGCGAATGACGTTGTCTAGTCGGTTTTCGCAAATCAACAAGAGCTTTTCACCGGTGTTTCCGACACCACTGGCTGCCCGGACGAAGTAGCGACG
>Ga0214480_101407_pt1 | contig 10065 bp, 11 predicted proteins | sample M1_20Mar14CPVII9_3_FD_165042 | JGI IMG/M metagenome (GOLD analysis project Ga0214480, IMG submission 165042) | Marine eukaryotic communities from Monterey Bay, California, United States - M1_20Mar14CPVII9sort6BwellE17 | ecosystem: Environmental > Aquatic > Marine > Unclassified | place: USA...
TAACTCAGGGACCACATAAAGATACTCTTGACAGTGACGGTCAACGTCAACATGAGGGATAGATGAATGATCTGAAGGGAAGGAGATGTCAAGTATTACATATACATAAGTATAAGCTTAAAATAGAACAGAACAGAACATAGATAACTACTGCATATATGTACTTGCAGGTGGTCAATAAGCAGTTCAGTGTTGCTCTTGCTCTTACTGAGCCATTAGAAAGAGCATGCAACATAGGCCTCAGACGAAGAGCAGATAGAGGTGAGAGGATACCCAAGTCAGGATACCCTAACACCTCACCATTTTTTTTCACTCACTCATCGTCAGGAGTAAGATGCTATGGCTTATGGCGGCGGCTTGTAACATTTCATATACAGCAATAGACGATAGAGACGAAGAGAAATTAATACATTATATCATTAAATATTACAATGGTGGTGCCTCAACAACAAATAATAATATGTCTCTTTCTGTTAATAAGTAGTTGCAATGCATTCATATCTCCATCTACTACTCAAAGAACAATGAGTACAAATAACAATCCACAACAAATCTTTCCAGGTATAATATCTACAGAAGAACAACCTCTTCTTATTACTAGAAGAACAACAATTAGTAGTAGTAGTAGCAGTAGTAGTAGCTTAAACATGATTGCTGGAATTGAAGACGCATGGAGTTCATACCTCACAGCATTAGAATCGGATCCTCTCCTTGTGAAAAGTATAACAGCAGGTATAATATTAGGAGCTGCTGACTTATCAGGTCAGGCAATTCAATCAACATTGGCAGCAAATGACGATAGCGGTACTGCCGAGGTATCAAGTGATGGTGTAGATGTTGCTAGATTCCTAAGGTTTGCATTTTTCGGCTTTATATTACAAGCTCCTTGGAATCATTTCTATTATCTAGCATTAGATGGAGCTCTTCCGCCCACTGATGAACCGTTCACGACAACTACTGGTATTAAAGTTGCAATTGACCAATTTGTTCAGGCACCAATATTTACAGTTATTATCTTTTCATTTCTGGGTTTCTTAGAAGGCAAGTCAACTGAGGATATAAAACAACAATTGGATGATGATTATGTGGATACAATGTTAGCTAATTGGAAGTTATGGGTACCGGCAACATTTGTTAATATTGCCTTTTGTCCCCCGATACTAAGGGTGTTGTTTCTGAATGTTGTATTCTTCTTTTGGAGTATCTTCCTTTCACTGAAACTGAATAAGACCGAGGAGTAAGTTGATTGCTTCTCAAGTTGAGTGAGAAGAGGTATATAGTTCTAATGAATAGAGTAACAATAGGTCTAAACAAAACTGGTACTACTTTTAGCTAAGAAATTATGAGAGATATTTGCACCGGGATAACCTACTCTCAAAAACGCATATACATGATCAAAAAACAATCCTATCCTATCTGTACAGAATCAATGCTCTGAATCATTGAAGACTACAAAAGCTCTCCGCTCATTTTACGACCAACTCTTTAGATTCCCCGAATGTAACTCGAACGGCCCTTGTCCATTTTTGGCTTCTTCATTCTTGAGCTTGCATATCGAGCAGAAGCATTAAGATTTCTCGAAGATAGTGCAATCGACTTCTTCTGAACCTTGGCACTCTTGGTAGACTGATCAGCGTCGTTGTACACAGCACCGTTCTCAGGCGGCTTGACAGTGAACGGTTTTAACAAAGTATACTCATAAGAGTATTCTTCATAAACTTGGGCATTACTTTGCTTCTCAATGGCCTTAACACTATTGAATGAAGTAGAGGAATATTCAATTAGCTTGTTATAATAAACCAACACAATTGCCAATAGATGAAAGAGTACTTACCAATCGGTCTTGCCCATGACATCAAGGATCACCTTGAGGTCTTTCACAGTGATAACACCCAACTTATTCTCATTGGTGTCCTTATGTTCTGCCTTTGATACCAGTGCTAGAATATCACCACGATCCAGCATGGCAGCAATAACAGTTGTAACTGAGCGTTGGAACTTCATGAAACCATAAGCAGCCGCAGCTGCCTCTCCTGTTCCCTTCAATACAATAGACTTTGTTCTCTTTATTAATGATTGTCTACTCTTGCCCTTTGCTAATCCCTCTCCAGATATAGCTTGATGGAACAATACGAACTCATCATCCAATAGTTCAGATGCACTCTTTCTTTGCTTCCAACGATAGGTTAGCATCTTATCCAACATGGTGTAATAGGATTCGGGCATATCTTCTGGCATACCAGGTAAACTCTTCAAATTTCTCTTGGCTTTATGTAACAAGTTGAATGCAGCTTGTAAAGCCTGAGCTGGATATCCAGCAACAAGAACATACATGAGAACTCCGACACTGAACACATCAGTCTTTGTGGTATATTTCTTCTGAAACATCTCAGGACTAATATAGAAGGGAGTACCCGCGAACGTCTCATGTTCTTGTTCTTTCTCTTCATCCATTATCGCGCAACCAAAGTCAATCAAACGTAATTCAGCAGTCTTTGTATTAGCCTTGAACATTACATTCTCTGGTTTAATATCCCGATGAAGAATGTTATGCTTTGCACAATGATCAACAGCAGATAGTAGCTGATATGCAACACGGCTCACATCTTCAGTTCTCAATCCTTTATCGAAATTTGTAGCTGTATACTCTAGCATCTCGCCGCCTGAACACAACTCTGTAACTACATATACTTTCGACGATGATTCAAAGATGGAATCTAACTTAAGATTATACTTCTCTCCATTCAATGTTTTGAGTATATCAATTTCCATTCGGAGTACTGTTCGTGGGCATATCATGTGAATAAAGAGTATATCATATGTTATGATACATTCATATGTTAAGATACATATCATAGTTTGTTGACATCATAAGTTTGACAAATCAATATAAGAATAAGAGAAGAGCCACATCATTATGAGTATATAAGAAGAGATACATCATGCGTTTGAAATATCATATGATACATATCATATGTTATGAGGTATGATAGATTTACATATGATATGTATCATATTGCAAACATAAACTCACCTTCCGGTTTCATCGGCGTATAGAGTGTATTATCCTTGAATACAAAGCCTTTATTGAGTACTTTTACTGCATATGGCTCGGCATCTGGATCAGCCTTCTTAACAATAAGCTTTACTTCACCAAACTCCCCTTCTCCAAGTTTTTTCCTCTCATCAAAGATTGCCTTATAATCACTCTCTGTTCCGCTCTCGGCGGTAAGTGCCTCTTTTGATGTACCACAACCCATCTCTTATTGTGTCTATAATATGTTGTCAACAATCTCTGCCTAATAGTAGAGTTGCCTTCTCTCTTTCTATGCCGCTATTATTATTGTCGATGACCACATCTCTCGTCTCTCATACCTGCTTCGCGCTCCTGAAGAGGAAGAGAGAAAAATCGAACAATGGCGATCAAACGACCAAGTTTATTTCGCGCGCCTCAACTCATCGCTCTACATAACGCCTGCAACGCACCATCTAACCTATCTCCTCACACCACTACCTCTATTCTATAGCGGTTCAAACTATTAGTATTTATTATGTTTGGACTGCTTATGATTATGCATGGAATAATGGGTAGTCGTCTTCGACAAATACGACTGTTAGTTATTATTTTCGGGATATGCACAACTCATGCCTTTATTCCTCCAGCCACTACAACTTCTATGCAACAACAGATACATGAAAGAATAACAACCACAATATCATCTGCTATCATATTTGCAGCTGTACTTACATCTCCTATTAGTATTCATACACACAACAACAATAACAATTTCAACATACCTTCTATACAACGATCCGATGCAATGGCAATGACAGAGAATCAGCAGATGGTAGCAGACGTATGGTTTGCAGTTAGTGCACAATACTTTGACCGGTCATTTAATGGTTTGGGAGAAGATGGATGGAGAGCTAAGGAAAAAGAGGCAATACAAAAGGTTGCCGATACAGGCCCAGATGATGATGAAATAGTTGCAAATGCCATCAAAGATATGCTCTCCGCTTTAGATGATCCGTATACTAGATATCTACCAAGAGAAAAGTATGAGTCACTGACTGCTTATGCAACGAATAACAATGCTGGCGGTAATAGTGGAGGTATCGGAGTTCAGCTGCTCGAAGACCCACGGAGCAAGAATGTAGTAGTAATGGCAACAACAAAGGGAAGCCCAGCTGCAGCTTCTGGAGTACAAATCGGCGATGAGATTATCAAGGTAAATGGGGAGAGTATGATAGGTTCCTCGGCCGATGTAGTCGCTGCGAAATGTCGAGGTGAAGCAGGTGGAAAGGTAGAGATCGATTTCATACGGAGAAATGACAATGGTAAAGAATTGAAAGAGCACATGATATTAACAAGAGCAAAGGTCAATCCCAATCCTATCGAGACATCTACATTTGATTCTAAGTTGGGGAAAGTCGGGTTACTTAAAGTGCCGTCATTTAACACAGACACCGTCAGTCAAATGGTCGATGGAATAAGAGAAGTATCAAATGATGGCAAAGTTGATGCAATTGCAATTGACCTAAGAGGAAACGTGGGAGGCTATATGCCAGCTGGGGTTGACGCAGCAAAGCTCTTCCTACCGGCTCGAGCACATATCATTGCAGAAGTTGGCAACTCAAATATCAAAACATATGATGCTGATGGTATCGGAGCTGACACATCGACCCCACTTTATCTCCTAGTTGACAAACGAACAGCCAGCGCCTCGGAGATATTTGGAGCGGCACTGCAAGATAATCAACGAGCAACAGTTGTTGGAAGTACCAATTCGTTTGGTAAAGGCAGAATACAAAATGTTCAACCTTTAGAAAATGGCACTGGTGTGGCAGTAACAAGAGCCAGGTATGTAACACCAACAGGCAAAGATATACATGGCGTTGGTATAAAACCAAACTTTAATGTGAAGTGTGAGGCCGCTGATACAGCCAAAACTTGTTTATCAGATGTTTTGTAGATCCTGATAACTTTCAGTTTAGACTTATTACTATACAATCCTTTAATATCTAATTCACAGCCCAGTTTTATGTAGATAACTTAAAACCTCACTCCATTAATGTTTAAAGTGGTTTCGGTAGCGGAGTGTCTGGTAGATATATACCAAATCGTTTCTTAATTGCCACTCTTTGTCTACTGAATTTATCATCTGGTGAGAAACGTGCCGGATGGGCTGATTCTGTTACCTTCCCCTCAGGATTTGATTTCTATTATTATTATTTAATATTGTCGTGTTTTATGATATAATTGTGTATTGTTTAGTATGTTTTTATTGCAAAGCACAACCATCAAAGATATTATAGAATCGAAGAAAGCGTATAATATAATATTAGTGAGAAAATGCACAATCAACCATTAATAGTAGACATAACAAGAGATAGAGTAGATATTGTTGGTACATAGCTCTATGATGACACATCATATGTACATACTAAAATAAAAACTTATCGTACCTTTAGAGTGTATATTCTCTTGCCATTTTCGTCTAGATGGTACATTAAATGCATCTTGAGGTAAGATATGTGGTGTATAAACTATTGAGTGTATGGATATGCAAGGCCGCTGCTAATGATGTAAAATCATCAAGAGTTATTTGAAGAGACAACAAACGACGGTCAGACGGTGGTCAATTATCTAAACATTTATTTGATTGCTGGCTGTGCGTGGTATTGTAGCTGAATTAATATAGACGGTCAGCTTGAGGATAGTAAATTATTGACAGAAGAAGTAGTAGTAGTCGGAGTGTTGATAGTGCTGTTGTTGGTCCTTGGCTGTCCTTCCTACTAGATTAAATATACTAGCACAAAAAATATCAAGGGTGCATCATTCAATTAAAAAAAATATAAAATGAGCCAAGTTGGTATACCAATAAAGCTTCTATATGAAGCAGAAGGGATGAAAGTGACTGTTGAGGTAGGTTTATTAGTATATAGTATGCCGTGCCATATTAGAATTGGTGTGCATAGTATGTTGTATGAATTATGTGCACATCTTGTGTACCCAAATGCCAAAAAGATTTCTCACGGCTTTCGACTTTCAATACCACCTTATATATAACCTGTGCAAATCTATTATATATGATTTGAATTGATCAGGATAAATATGGGTGCATATGACGGGATATACATGCTTCTATTTATTTAGAATATGTTATCCTTGATGCTAACATGAGAAAGTTGAAAGTTTTTGGGATTTGAGTTGGATAAACTTGGGATTATATCTCTAGATTAAAATCTCACCACATTGCAATTTGCCATTTAATCCTGCAAATATTTAGATGAAGAATGGCGAAATATACAGAGGTTTACTCTTAAATGCCGAGGATACAATGAATATGACAATCTCTGAGGTTGTTCGGACTGCACGGAATGGTCAGGTATCAAAACTACCCACGGTATATTTACGTGGTAGTGGTGTAAGATTTATTGCCTTACCAGATTTATTACGGAATGCACCGGCGTTTAAGAAGGTAGCCAATATGAAGGCAAAGATGGAGGCTGAGAGAGGGGCTGCAGGTGGTGCGGGTAAAAGAAAGCGTGATAATTAACTTTTGGTATAACGCACGGCGGGCAGCTGCGGGGCGATGCTGAGTAATTTGGAGTAAAATCTAAATGGACCTGAGATCACCTTGATTGACGGTATTTAAGGATCGCCGAAGGCCCTAGATATTGCCTAGAAAAGATTTATAATACATAAAAAGTTATCCATGAAATGATCTACTTTACTTTACATACACTCGCTACTCTACTGAAATTGAAAGGAAAAGTCGAGGGAAGTTAGCCCCGGTGGTGACTATGGTTAGATTCCAGCAACTTCTCCTGGTGTCCCTTGAGAGTAGTGAGCGGCAGACTCTTTTATAACTCCTCAACATAACTAATAATCTTGCTCATTTAATCACCAGTACCCTATACAATCCTAGTTATAGGTAGAGATATCAAAATACTAGAACAGATAACTTTCTCAATTATACTTAAGCATTGAATAGGTACAGTCGTGATATTCTTTTGTGGAGAGGAGATGAGCAGTGAAACATCTTTATTCTATCAACATTTCACTACTTCACTCCAGTTCACCCCCCAAAACACATTTTAAACAGCAGCAGCAGCATTAGCAGCATCCCTAGCCTGTCGCCTAGCCCATGCATCTCTCTTTCTCTGTCCCTTAGTCTTTGGCTCAATACCATCAACTTTACTAACATCCTTATTCATCATTTCTGCCAATTCTTTCATTTGTAATACACCCTCACGAACTTCTGTGTAATATCTGTTGTATGTTTCAAGTTCTTCACCGGATAGATTGGCTTCGGCTTCATCCTTTGTCATGGCACGGATTTCACCCCATCGTGAAATCTTATCTGCACGTTCTTCGGGAGAAAGGAATTCATTAAGTGAAGTGGATGGACGTGATGATGTAATTGTTGTGGGGAGGACGCCTGTTTTGGAGAGGAATGGTAAATTTGTTAGCAAACCAAGTATGCAAATGAATTGAATAAAAACATATCCAACCACAAGTATTTGGAATGGATTGAGATAAACAACACAACCACTACTGAGTCAAGCATCATTTCATGTGGGCAGTGGTATCCACTATATGCATGAACTATCAATAAAAGCCACGACGACCTCTCTAAGCTTTCCCACTATTGCAATGTTTTCAATCTTCTCAGTTGTATACGACGTGAGTATATACCACCCTAGCATACAACTATCCCCCTCAATCTCAACCCATTCCATCATATCATCACAATCAACTTTCTCTGGGTATCCTGCCATCAGGAATAAAGCGCCGTCGTCGCCGTCTACTTTCACATATCATTAACGTACCAAAGGCAGATGCCCCAGCAATTAAACAAGCGACGATTGTTGTTCTCATTGTTCTATTGTATTAGTAAAGAGGTAGGTATATTTGCAATGAGCTGATGAGCTGAGTGAAAATTTTCAATGGAGTAGTGCGTCACTATGAGTAACACTTAAGTATCTTAAGTGACATAATATATATTACGTGTGGAATAAAATTAGCTATATCTCCCATAAGAAATAAGATAAAAGGTGGTACGTATGCCAAGTGACACAAAAATTTCTCAACCTCCTCTTCACAACTCACCACACACACAACAATACATCATCATGTTGAAGACTCTAGTATGCGCTGCTATGGTGGCCTCGGCTTCGGCCTTTGGTGAGTAATAATACGCCTATATTGATGGTAATGACCGTCGGGTAATTTTCGGGGACGTCGGCGTCGATATACGATATCAATCAGCAAAGAATCACATCATATGCATACTTCGAATTCTTGGCGTCAGTATGCTATTGGTGGCCTTTAATCTCCCCATACTGCAAGGAGATTTGTTGGATTAATTGGGATATATGTGTGATGGATATTTGCAATTTATATTTTATACTTATGGCTAACTTTTCATCTCTCAATATCATATCATCAAAAAAATTATTAGGCATGGGCTCTGTTAGCTCCTTCACTGGAACACACATCTCAACTGTAATGGAACCCACCATTGCACCCCGCACACATAATTCTAAATCATCATCACTTGAAATGATGCGTCATAGAAAGAAAGTACCCAAACTAGGCAAACCCGCCGATCAACGTAAAGCCCTACTACGTGCATTAACTACTGAAATTATCCGTCATGGTAGAATCAAGACAACAGCCGTACGTGCCAAGGCAGTTCGTAAACATGTTGATCATATGATTGAATTGGGTAAGAGAGGTGATTTACATGCTAGACGTCAGGCATTAGCATGGGTATATGATAAGGATTTAGTCCATTCATTATTTGAGGCGGCTCCTGAACGGTATGGTGATAGAAATGGTGGATATACACGTGTCTTACGGACTATGCCCAGGCAGGGTGATAATGCCAAGATGGCTGTGATTGAGCTTGTATAAGAGATTGAGATGGTATGATGTATTTCTTAAAATTGTTGGGCTTGATTATTAAACCAAAATGAAGAGATAAAATTGTAATCGAATATAGTATCTTGTTGGGAATAATCTAAAGCTTTTGTGTATCCGTCGTGTCCTATTTACAACCACATATGCCTAGAGGGTTGGATGGGAACAATATACTTGCAAAAGAGCTATGTACCGTTGAGCTAAAGTCAGTCATTTATGAAGAAGTCTTAGAATACTATGATGGAAGCCTCAATCTCCGCCGCCGAATGAAACTAAATCTCAGTCAATCTTCTCTTCATTTAACTTTCATGGTAGCACGAGCTTGAGTAAATACCCCCACAAGTGATGCTGCCTGTAACTTTTCATCAGTTCCGAATGCCAATCGATGCTCCACATTACTCATACCGTCAAGCATCACTGCTAGCACTCCTGGAGGCAAGTCCATCCCAATCACCGCACGAGTAAGGTCAGTCAAGATATCTGTCAAGGCATATCCCTTCGTGGAACAAATATTGATCAACTTTTCATACGCTTCCTTAAACTCCAGATTTAATAACCATTCCAATGTCGTATCCACATCCTTTGGTAATGGTGCACCACTTGTCATGTATACATTCTTCTCATTTACAATTTCACTTGACATTGCCGTACTCTGTAACAAGTTTAATACACGTCTCATATCTACATATAATGATTATGATAATATATGAGCGTAAGAAGTCATGCACACCAGAAGGAAACAAAAGGAGCAATAAAAGACAGTTTTTTTACTTACCACCCCCACTTAAACTCAAAATACTTTGAATACCATCCTCCGTATAATTAACCTTCTCCGAATCAGCAACCTCAATCAATCGACTACGGATCTGATCAACCTGCAAGGGTGCAAAACGAAATCGTGTACATCGACTTTGCAACGCAGGAATGATCTTACTAACATAATTACAAATTAAACAAAATCGTGCATTCTTGGTGTGTTTCTCAATTACTCGACGAAGTGCAAATTGTGCATCAGATGTCATGGCATCAGCCTCATCTAATATAATTAATTTGATGCCCTTGTTGAATAATTGTCGTGTACCTGCAAACTCCTTAATTTCATTCCGAACTACGTCAATACCACGTGAGTCTGATGC
>Ga0214480_101408_pt1 | contig 10064 bp, 10 predicted proteins | sample M1_20Mar14CPVII9_3_FD_165042 | JGI IMG/M metagenome (GOLD analysis project Ga0214480, IMG submission 165042) | Marine eukaryotic communities from Monterey Bay, California, United States - M1_20Mar14CPVII9sort6BwellE17 | ecosystem: Environmental > Aquatic > Marine > Unclassified | place: USA...
TTTTGGCCAACGGTATCTGTCACCCTTTCTCAACTCATCAAATGAAAAATTGCAAAGAAGAAGATTGAGTTTGAACGGAGAAGAGGAAGAAGAGTACGAGTTTATAAACAGTGCAATATCAATATACCGTTAAAGAGAGTATTATATAAGAGAAGGAGGGTGCACCCTTCTCAATTCAACAATCACATCATAATAAATGTTAATCTCTCTCTTCTAATCGATAATCGATATACAACAACAAAGAATAAACATATCATGTAGTTTGCTTCCACCATCATGTAGATGTGTAGTAGTATCACAAACTAATCATACAATGCACTACCACAACCACAACAGAAGAAGAACAACAACAACAACAACAACAGAAGAACATACTTTTCAAACAATTCATATACGTACTCTCTTCTACATTCTTATCATTCAATTATCTCTTCGCTTACTTCCATTATTAGCATCATCGTTCACTACTACTACTTCCACACATTATCAAAAAGACATCAATCAATATCTTCTCCTGACCATCATCATCATTGCAATACACTAGAAATGTCAGACTCTCCCTCCCCACCACCACCACAAACAACAACAACAAATAAAGATGACATACCAACATTCACATCCACAGACGCAGCCGCCGCCGCAACTGACTTTGCAAACTATTTCTGTGCCTATGCACAATTATACCATCAGAATCAAATGTTAACAGATCATAATCGTATGGCAGCCTATCATGCGGCTATCGTTGGTAATGCTGATATATTTAAAGATAAGATTGTTATGGATGTTGGAACTGGTAGTGGTATATTGGCTGGTGAGTGTATATTGTGTGTGCGTAGAGAGTGTGTGTGTGACTTTTTGTTATTGCTGTTTGATGTATTGTTTTATATGTCTATGAACTCAATATTTCATCTCTACAATGCACTCAAACAATCAACACATAGTATGGGCAGCACAAGCCGGTGCCAAACGAGTATACGCAATAGAATATACCGACATGGCGGCACATGCACGACGAGTCGTACAAGCCAATGGAGTCGATCATATAGTAAAGGTAATTCAAGGTGCCGTCGAGGAAGTGGAATTGCCACAAGAAGATTGGGATGCTGGTATATTGGTACGACAAGATGGTGATTTAGATGAAGTTAATAAGGATGGGAAGAAGAATCAAAAGGTTGTTGATATTATTCTTAGTGGTGAGGTCGTTTTGTATGTATTGTATGTTATTGTTTAAATTGTGCATATCTTGTGTATACTTTTTATATCTCAGCTCACAATATGACATAACACAACTCAAACCACTCTTCGTTACCATATGATAGAATGGATGGGATACTTCCTCCTACGTGAATCAATGCTAGATTCACTAGTTCGTGCACGTGATACATTCCTCAAACCATCCACTGGATTAATGATGCCGTCACACGCCACAATAGCACCAATAACAGACGAGGAAGAACGTAAAGTACAACATCAAGATTATGCAGGTGCCATGGATGATTGGAAGGAATTTGCTGAAACGACACAAACAATGTATGGTGTTGATATGAGTATATTACAGGAAGACTTTGATCGTGAACAAAAAGAGTATTATGTTCTGAGTAGTCGTTGGGCGGAATTGCCTACGAGTTGTTTATTAGCTGAACCGGTGGTTGTGAAGGAATATGATATGCATGTTTGTACTGTCGAGGATGCACGGGGTGTTGGATTGGCAGTTGGTGAAGATAAGGGGGTGGGTGCACCGTTTGATTTTGATGTTGTTGGTAGATCATCATCACCTGATGCGGCGGCATCGTCGTCTGATGGTTATGCTGGACCGATTAGTGGATTTGCAGGATGGTTTACTGTTGACTTTAAAGGACGGACGGATGAGATTGGACGAGGTGTTGCACCGGAGGTACCCAATCCGGCCTACTTGTCGACAGGGCCTGAGATGGGATGTAAGTTTTATATCATGTGTTTGTTTGGTTTGTTCGTCCATCATATATATCACTCATACACCTTCTTAACCACACATACATCATTATAGACACACATTGGGGACAGCAGGTGTTTCATCTACCAAGTGCCATTCCTCTCCTGGCTGATGAAACAACTCGTTTAGAAGGTACATTAGAGATGCACCGTACGAAAGAAAGTGCACGTCTGTACAACTGTCGGTTCCGATATGTCGCATCACGTAGAAAGACTGGAAGTGATAAGGACGGAGATGATGTATTGATGAAGGGTAAGCCTGAGGAGTTGGTCTATCAGATACCTTAGAGTGAAGTATGGGTATTGTGGCGGCATGATGGTGCAGTCTGTGGCATGTTAAGGTACCGGGCATTAGACATTTGGGATGAGTAGTGGGGCTTAGGAAAGCATAGAAAGAACCATGCATAACATAATATGTAATGCTGATGATCCTACTCAGTGCCTTCTCAGTAAACCGAATGATAATAGTAGCTTGATACTAGATGTGTGAATCCAAAGGTATACACAATGTTTACTTTATCTTCTTTCTATGATGCCAAGAGCCCCAGCCAGCCGATCTGACATCGTCAACCACAATCATCTGTTCAAGATACTGCTTTCCCCATTGTAAGTCGTTCAATCTTCCGTAATAGCTCTACATTCTCAGCTTTAATCGTGGCATTCTCAGCTTTCAGTGTTGCAACCTCCGCTTTGATTATGGTATTCTCTGCCTCAAGTTGATTCCTCATCTTCCTATCATATGTTTCAAAACCACATAGTTCGGGGAAGCTTCGAATGATTCGGTAGAAAACCGTTCCACTACTATATCTAATCCCATTCTTATTTGATTTATAAGCTTTTCCTATCCAGCCAAGAAGATCGGGTAATATCTCTTGATCAGCACCAAAAAGAGGAGCCAGGTCAGTATCATTCAAGTGGTAGTGAAATATCTTCTCTCGGATAACATCCTTCTTGTTCTTGTATTCATTTATTTGCAAGCAAACTCGTAGCTCCTTAGGTAAGCCACTGGGCATAGTATACCGATCCCACAAGCTACATAAAGTATGATTGGAACTCGATGTTGTATTGATATTCGTTTTGTGGCGTAGAGTATCCAGGAAGTACTCCCAGCCGATAGGAGTTACTGTGTTGGTTCTGCTAAATCCTAAATCCAATCTTTTGAGTTTATTGTTATTCACAAGAGAGTTGGCAAGAACCCGAGCTACTTCATCATCAATGCCATAATTCCCCGCCAAACATAGATCTTTTAGTGTACATCTTGGGTTTGCAAGGAGGGTGGCTAAGAGTCTAAAACTCTAACGACTACCTATCCTGCTAAAACCCAAATAAAGTTGCTGTAGACAAGGACAGTGGCCGCAGATATCAATAATAACTGGTACTGATTCATCAACAATATTATTTCCCGAAATGCCAAGTGCTTTGATTGATGTTGGGTTCCTACGTTGGCTAAACGCGGCAGCTAACATTTGCAAATCGTGCGTACCAAAGTTGCAACTAGACAGCCGCAGCTTGACTATGTCATCGTCACACATATCTGATTCATATGATGTGTCATCATCGCTGTCGTCTATCATATTAAGTTTAAATTGTTTTAGAGATTGTTATATCCTGTCATATATCTATAATCCAATAATTAATGATTAAGTGTATCAAGGCAAGGCAAACAAGCACTAAGACTAAAAATAAGAGAGAGAAATAAACATGAGATATATTAGACAGATGAGAGCCGCTTACATACCAACTTCACCACGTTAATCTGCATGAATTCAGGCAGATGTAGATATATTTAAATCACTATTGATGATGCTACATCGGCCACAAGCGGCGTCTAATTGGCAAAGGTATCATCAAACTCTTTCAATATATTCTCATAAAAACGGTATCCTAAATCATAAATCACCATGATGGCCGACTGAAGTGATACGTTTCATCTACTTAGTCAATATTACCCTTATATTCAGCCTTCTTCCATACATAAGTATTATCGCTAGATACCCTACACACAAATCACAAATTTTCGTCATAATCATGTATCTATCGTAACGACTACCAATTGAAATCGACACACCCGAGCTCAATATCTCAAACGTTTCGTCATACAATCTAATACAAAATATTGATATACTCATAGGAATGAATGCTGAATAAAAGCACCGATTGCCATGCATAAGTATATATGAGATTGTCCTCTGGTCCTAATACTTTTTACTTTCTTCTTATTTTATTACCTATGTGACTGCTCTACCTCTAATACTCTATTATCATGGCAATAGTCAACGAAACCTCAAGTGATACCAATAATATGCTACTATATGTTAGCATAATTGGATTTGCAATCATTTCCTATGTTTTATACAAATTTGTACTTTCGCCAAGTCAACCTGCTAATACTCAACAGAGACAGCAACAACAACAAAGAACAGCTGCTAGTAGTACAAGAACAATAAGACCATCTACTTCTACTACATCCACAGCAAGCTCAACAACAAAGAATAATACAGATAATGATGACTACAAATTCGGACAATCACGTCATCCATCTCACTTACTACCACCATCAAATTGGTCTAAAAGTAATAATAGAGTGGATTTATCTGGATATTTATTAAAGGGTATTATACCATTTAGATCTACTTATGCTAATGGTTATGAAGTTCGTTTACAACAGCAGCAAAAGATGAAGAAAAATGAGCAAACTGATGGTAAAGATGAAGAAGTGAAGGATTTGGTAGTTGTGAATCGTAAAGAACGGGCACGGATATTTGCACGAATGTTTTCATCTTCAACCTCAGCTACTACTGCAAAGTCTACAAGCACCCCAACTAAGCCACCAAATCGTGGTTCAAATATTGTAATAACAATCCATCATACTGATGTTATTACCACTACATCCAACAATAATAATTGTGTAGATTCAAAGTTACACAAGATATTATACCTATTGGGTACATATTATAATGTATTTGTATTAGTTGATGCATCAGATGTTGAACCTAAGATTGTCAAGGATGTTCAGGTGAAAGAGTATATTGACAAGATTCGTACTCAACTATATACCAATAATAGCAGCAGCAACAACAGCAATGAGTATCAACTGAATGAACAAATTATACCAACTCATCGTATAATAGTAACAACAACATCCAGTGGTCGTGTGGCATTTGTACGACAATTGGCTGATACACAATTGGTTGTTGATTATGATAGGGATGGAGTTGTTACGGAATTGGAACGATTTGGTTTTAGAACATTGTGTTATCCCAGAGTAGAGGAAGGAGGAGATGGTGAGAGTTCTTTGGGAAAGTTTCTCATTCCGTAGCCACTGAAGGGATTGAGGTTGAGTGTTGGAGGCTGGAGGAAAGGGATGAGATGGCTTAATGAGGGAATATGCTTATCTATTCTACCCCCTATCTCCCCCCAATCGAGCATCTAAGAGGAGCTTGAAGATTTTGTTTGGTTTTAGTGACACAGATATCTAATGTATTAAAAGACTATAGAAACTCTTGTTCTTCTTACTTTTTATTAGTATAGCTAATGATTGTACTTCATGATCAAACTCTAATGGATGCGAAGAGAGTGAGCCAAAGCAATGCAAATCATAAATGTTTGTCTTGGGGCACTACTTCCCCATCATGAGCTGTTCGATCTTCTGGTGTAGCTCATCATTCTCAGTTTTGAGGGTAACAACTTCAGATTTGATTGTGGCATTCTCAGCTTTCAGTGTTGCAACCTCCGCTTTCATTATAGTATTCTCTGCCTCAAGTTGATTCCTCATCTTCCTATCATATGTTTCAAAAAACCACATAGATCTGGGAAACTTCTAATAATGCGGTAGAATACCGTTCCACTACTCTTATCGCCTAACCCATCCTCATAAGCCTTTCCTATCCAGCCAAGAAGATCAGGCAATATCTCTTGATCGGCACCAAAAAGAGGAGCAAGGTCGGAATCATTCAAGTGGTAGTGAAATATCTTCTCTCGGATAACATCCTTCTTGTTCTTGTATTCATTTACTTGTAAGCAAAGTACTAAATCCTCGGGTATGCTGGGATGATCCTTCAAGTTACATAACGTATGATTGGAACACGATGTTGCATTGATATCTGACGTACTGCGTAGAATTCCCAGAAAGTGCTCCCAGCCGGTAGGAGTTATTGCATTACACCACTTAAGCCCCAATGTTTTGAGTTTATTGTTATTAACAAGAGAGTTGGCTAGGATTCTAGCCGCCTCATCGTCAACTGCAGGAACTCCATCTAAGGTTAGATGTCTTAGTCTGCATTCAGGGTTTGCTAGGAAGGTGGCTAAGATTCTCAATCCCTGAATTCCAAATCTGCTATGACCCAAATCAAGTTGCTGTAGACGAGGGCAGTGGCCACAGATATCAACAATAGTTGGTATTGATTCGTCACTAATATTCCTACCCGATATGTCAATTACTTTGGTTGATTCTGGGTTTCTACGTTGGCTAAACGCGGCAGCCAACATTTGCAGATCGTGCAGACCAAAGTCGCAACTACACAGGGAGATCTTGACTAGTTTGTCATTCTCTATTACAAATGGATGAAGGACACTCAACCTTGCTCTACTAAAGTCGTAATGGTCCAACCAGAGTTCTTTCAATGATCTATTCTTTGCAATATCACTAACGAAGGCCTCTAAATGTTCGGTTGCAAAATCTTCCTCATTTTCCCCATCATTACCAAAGTAAAAGTGCTCAATGAATGTATTTCTGCCAATGAGCTGTGCTAAAGTTCTCCATTGTGTAACAGACGGAGGTGGATTGTAGGCATCACATATAGTGAGTCCTTTTAAAGTATTATTATTCAGCTGCCACATAACTGTGTTATATTGATCATGATTATCGTAATACAATATGTCATTATCGTGCACTGCTGATTCATATGATGTGTCATCATCACCGTCTTCTGTCATTATAAGTTGCCAATCGACACGTCATTAATTGTTGATGAATGTATTGTAATGTATTGCTAATATTATAGTAATCCAGTGATTGACGAGTAGTAAGTATGATAAGAAAATTTTGATGCACATAATGTGGTATAGAAATAGTATAGACAAATGACAGTCACTTACATACCGACTTCACCACATTAGGCATACAATGGTACATTTGTTTAACATTAAACTCACTATTGATGATGCCACGGCGGCTAATAGCCACTCTTTGCAAAAGATATTGCTCAAAGTATTTGAGAGATGATCATGAAGGGAGAAGCCTACAGGTGGAATAATTTCACGACTCCAGGGTTCAATCGCCAAATCCACTTTTTCTCATTGTGTTTGTTGCTGTTAGTATGTTGCTAACAACAATCACCCTCCTCAATAGCAACAGTATTCTAATATCATAGTATGTCTACTAAAGACTTCATTCTATATCTCTACTTTGCATTTCGTCTATGGATATATCCAAGTCCAGGATTTTTATTAAATTGTCATCTTGCCTACGAATTAGCAGTTTCATTACAGCAATACTATTATGAGCAGTGGTGTTAAAGAAGAATCAATATCACGTCAGTTGTTTAAGGAGCAAGAGGAGGTACAGCAAAATAATGATGATATAACTATGCAGTCTGAAAATCAACAACAGCACGGTGGCGGGGACTCTATGAAAAATAATGACGTATCACATAAAAATGACAATACATCAACTGCCAACATCAACAACACCATGAGCAAGAACCAATGGAATCACAGCAAGATGATGGATTAGATACAAATGAACTTACATCAAAATTATTGGGAGATAATATGAACCAAGAAGAAGAAGAGCCATCTTCGCAGCAGCATCAAGTTGATTCATCATCCTCAGAAAGTGACGGAGAAGAAAGTAGTAGCAATTCTTCTAGCAGCAGCGAAGAAGAAGACGAATCAGATAACGACGAAGGACTATCCGAATATGAACTACTACGCAAACATAACATCAAACGGAATCAGAAACGATTACGAAAGTTGGGATTACTAACTGACAATAACACCTCCGCTTTATCTGCTGCTGCCGCTGCTAAAGCAAACGGGGGAGAAAGTAATAGCAACAAACCAAAGAAGCAAGTACGTAAACAACAAGTACCAATTCAACGACGGAGTTTACCACGTAGGAAATGTGCCAAGCTTAGCCTTCTCCTTGGTTCGAACAATGAGAATAGTACAACAACAAATATGAATTATAACAACAACAATACAAACGGATATGAAAGTGACGAATCATCAACAGCACCATCCCCAATTCAAATTACACGCATCCTTCATCCCCAGCCACATCAAAAGAAGTCATTAGAACAACAACAAGAAACAAATTTAAAACAATATAAACGTACAAGACGTATGAAACGTGGACGGCCAAAACGTGAGGAATATGAATATGTATGTAATGAAAGTTGTAAGTTATGTGGTGGTGGTTGGGTATTGAATGATAGTAGTAGTAATAATGATGAGAATGTAGAAGAGGAGACGAGATTGATACGGTGTAAGGATTGTAGGGGAGCATTTCACTTGAAGTGTATGCTTGCCAAGGACAGTGATAATAATAGTGTTGATGAGGGTCGTAGTGGGGATAATGATATCAAGAACGAAGATGAGGAAGAGGAGGATAGGAAAATGCCTGCAGTGTCAAATGATTCAAATGCCAATGCCGATGATAATAATGACATGTCATTAGAAGTAGAACAAGAACAAGACACACGTGATCCAAAGCGATGCTACAAGTGTGAAGAAGAGTACAAACGACGTAAGGAACATGAACAACAACATACATCATCGTCTGCCACGCAAACACTACCCATACTCGAGGCTACATTATCAAATAATCAAACGGTACGTGTACGGGTAACTCCCGAACCATTATTAGAGGCTAATGTAAACGGGAAGGACGTATCAGTATCGATTGTTTTGAATAGTAGAAGTACAAATGGCAGCAGTATTAATAATGGGGACAATCACACTAAGAAATCTACAAAGGAGGCTAATGGATTGACTTGTCCTTACTGTTCGAAAGAGTTTGTATCTCAAGGCGGATTGGATTATCACATTGAGAAGAAAGTATGTCAAAGAAAGAAACACGTTACGTGGGGTATACCTCTTGAGGAGGAAAAGAAAGAAGGGAATGATGATGATGATCCAACGACAAAGAAGATTCGAAGGATAATTAACAAGGCATTAGCTGATACTGATTATGCAAAGTTACAAGATTATTCATGTGCTGCATTACGAAATCATTTACCTCAAGATGCGGATAAGATTGTGAGATTGGGAGGTATTCAAATGTTGACTGCTGCAATGGAACATCGTGAGTAGTAGTATACTTGCTTCTTCTTATTATTTGAGATACTCTCACATGTTGGTATTGACTCATATGATATGTACACCTTTTACCATCACCATCACAGATCCTGAACGGCCAATGATTCAAGCAGAGGCACTTTGTACGTTAGCTGAATTAGCTTGGACGCTTTCTCAATCATGTGTTGATATCTGTCGAGGATGTTTAGAACTAGTAGTCACTGCTATGGAACATCACTCTAGTGTAAGTGAATGGTCTCCGTCTATACTTCCTTCTTTCTTGGCTTAAGTCTAAACTGAAACTCTTATTCAATACTTTATCCTTAAGCATGCCAAGGTTCTTGAGATGGGATGTGGACTATTGAGGGCCTTGTCGTATGATGCGGAGTGTTGTGTTCAACTCAAGAAGAAGGAGGCAGTATCAGTTGTAGTAGATTCAATCAAACACAATCCTCTGAAAGTAGATGTTATGATTGAGGGAAGGTAAGGTACTGTCTTTGTGCACAAGATGTGTCCCTTTGCGTGATAGAAGAATGCTCACATATCTTCTATATCGTTTACATACTCCCCTCTTAGTATGTTTCTGCAAAACATGATGGTAGTATCAGCAAATACGACACTTACTTCCATCTTGGGTACAGCAAAGCGTCGTCGTCAGATGAATGATGATAATGAACAGAATGATCTCCTTCCAACATTACTCACTGCCATACAAACAAACTCGAACAATGCCGACCTGGCCTTTGCGGTATTTGGTCTTCTATCAAATATTGCAATTCATGATGAGGGAAGTG
>Ga0214480_101410_pt1 | contig 10053 bp, 9 predicted proteins | sample M1_20Mar14CPVII9_3_FD_165042 | JGI IMG/M metagenome (GOLD analysis project Ga0214480, IMG submission 165042) | Marine eukaryotic communities from Monterey Bay, California, United States - M1_20Mar14CPVII9sort6BwellE17 | ecosystem: Environmental > Aquatic > Marine > Unclassified | place: USA...
TATCCTTTTCACTCGCTTCTTACTTGACATCCTTGCAACACATAATGTGACCCGTCTGCTCGATGGTTGGTTCAGGCTTCAAAACGGGATACTCATTGCATGAATGCCCTTCGCTCAATTGTACCCAACCAATCCAATTATCCTCGAAGCTAATGATTGGTGCATATGTACCTCCGTCTCCTGTCTTGATTTCATTTGTCACATATCCACCATAAGGGACAGTATTTGGTCCTTCGGGACAATAAACTTGATATCCACAGGGTATTCCTACTTTACCATCTTCGCTCTTTGGATAGTTCTCTTGACAAAAACTCATAGCATCTGTAAAGGTATGTCCTCCATACTCTCCTTTTTCTCGACTATAAAATATTGGATTATACTTTCGAGATATCGTTTGATAAAGAATATGAGCAGACTCGAGATGAAGTCGTTCCCTCTTTACTATATTTTTTGCTTCTTCCAATGTCTCTTCTTCCTCTTGAGCAGTTGGCGATTCACTGTTTCTGTTTGATTTCTCTGAAGGGAAATCCAGAATGGAGAATGAAGCCAGAGTTGATGACGTCGTTGTTACTACTGCTGGCTCGTTTGACCTTGGTTCGATTCTATCTTGTACTGGAGCTACTTGAATGTGACTTTTCTCACTACTATTACTCTTGGCTGACTTTGATTGAGAAGATCCTTTACCACTCTTGGTGGTGATACTACTCTTCTTGCCTGACTTGCTAAGTGTCTTGTTACTCTTGGTAGCACTACTCTTGCTCGATTTGGTAGAGCTCTTCTTGACAGTAGAAGACTTGTTAGAAACCTCATCTGGACTCGTAGCACTCTTACCCTGTTTGCTTCCTCGAAGTGGCTCCACTATGTGAACGTCTTCGGGATGATGTATAATCTCTTCAATCATTTTCATTGCCTCGCTCTCTTCCTTTGTATTTGTATTTACACTGCCTGATACTCGAGCATGCCACTTTGAGTTGGCTAGTTGATTTACTTCCATTGAGTTCTCTTTCTTCTCGACTTCTTCCAAATGAACATCTTTCAATTCTTCATTCCAGTCAGGCAAGTTAAAATTGTCTTGTCTACTATCATTACTGTGTTTGGATATCTCTGTCGTAACTAACATGACACCAACTCCTACAACGAATATAATAGTAGCTGCACTTAGTAGTCGTTTCTTCATTACATTTGAATGTAGTAATGGATGTGAATACTTAGTACTATTAGATTCGTCATGAACACCTGATTGTAAACATGATTCTTCATAAATGTGTATATTGGCTCGACTACCAAGAGAGGATCTCTTCTTCTTTTTTAGATTCTTTTGCATATCCCTACCAAGTGAGGCACGTAAAGAAGCCATTTCATTTGTTAATTGTATATTCTTGGCTGACACTTGTTCTAAGTCATAGTTGCTACTCAAAGTACTGCTCGTCGTTGTATCCGCATCATTGTTGGCTTCTTCATCCATATTATTTAGAAAGTCTCGATAGCTTGATATGATATCAGATGTTCGAGCTGCTAATGCAAAGTCATGACGTCGTATAGTATCATCGTCGCCGTCGTCATCAGACTCGATGGGCGTAGGGGGGATATGATTATAATCATCGTCATCTTCCGATGGAAAATCATCATCGATAGTAAAGTAGGCCTCTATATCGTCGTGAGTATTCATATCTATCGGCTGTCTAATATATTCAAATTATATAGTGTAGCTATCCAATACTGTCTATAAGTGCCCTGAATATATTGTCTATCTTCATAAATACAGAGAGCTGCGGGGCATATCTATTGAATGCTCCCTCTACTAAAAAATTAGTTGGCATGACGAACTTTTCCGTTTAGATTTGAGGATACTCAAATACCTACATAGCACTCTCTTTCACCTCTCCATCATGAGACTACAAAAACAATATAAAGACAACAATGGCAGCTCCTCCCCCGTCGGCATCGCTACCACGCAAAGGCAGCGGCGCCAAGGGCGTGCTGTTCACTGTACTCTTAATGTATACAATTGCGTTAATTGAAATGGGGCATTTTACGAAATTATCAATGTACTACTCGACGACAATGACGATATCTTCTTCATCATCAATACAACTGAAGAAGATAGATGACTCTCCAAAGCTACGCCGTGTATTAAGTGAATCATCATATAGAATAAATAGCAATATTACAAATGACTTCATACGACAATTCAAGGATACCCTATACAATAATAATAATAACAATGCAACAAAAGATACTTCTTCAAATAATAACTTTGCAGCACTCATCCTAAAAGACAACAAGGTATACTGTCGTCAATCCCAAATACAGACTTTTTCACGTGCACGATACTTTGTACAAATGCTACAAGAAGGTCTTGATAGAAAGCAGCAGCATGGTGGTGATGATGTTGACAGCGGTATCCTATTACCAATTTTAATCAAACATGATGATAGTAATGGATGTTATCCAAATATATTCCATGATAAGTATGATTATCCTAGATTGACATGGTCTATACCTGCTGATACTTCTACTAGTAGTAGTAATGTATCATCTAAGGACAATAGAAATAGTTGGTGTCAAGCTATCGGTATGCCATCATACAAAATGTGGAAAGATATTAGCAAGAAGAAGGGCAATCAAATTTCTAAACACAACAAGTATTCATGGGATAGTAAAATCAATAAGGCAATATGGAGAGGATCAACAACAGCCAATAGGGCAATGTATGGTCATTTACCATTGAATGAAATACCACGATCAAAGTTAGTACAATTGTCATTATTAACAGACGAAGACGGCGACAATGATGGTGGTAGATCTTTGATTGATGCTGGGTATCATAAAGTCGTGGGTAAGTATCATCTTAACGACAAGGGCAGTGGAAGAAGAAACAGCAAAGATGATGGTCAAGCAAATGGCAGTGGTAGTAGTATAGATGGAAGAAAGTTAAAGGAGGCAATACCTTTAGAGGAAATGAGTAAATACAAAGGTAAGCAGAAAGACAAGAGAGATACCAGAAGCAATAGGATTGGCTTGGCAGCTTATCTATTATCATAATACCTATCATATGATGAACTCTTCTTCTCACGACTTCTTCATCTCTCTTCCCCCATGCACGTTAGCCATCATAGACATAGATGGTAATAATTGGTCAGCTCGTTTCCATACATTACTATGTTCAAACTCAGTTGTTATCAAAATCCAGCCAGATTTTGTTGAATCATTCTACAATGAAGTGAAATCAAATGTTCATTACATTCCAGCATCTCTAACAAACTTAACACAAGTTGTACGACATGTATTAGATGATAAGAATGAGATACAAATGAAACAGATAATTGATAATGCCAATGGATGGTGTCAGCGTACTAATAATGTTGATTCTTTGACACAAAGAGCATTGAATGCTGTGAGTGAATATCAAGCTGCCTTGGATCAATATCATCTTCTTCATGCTGGGGGTAATATATTGAGTGACGCTGTGGATTTAGATATGATAGATGATATGATAGAATGTAAACTTTGAACATCTGTTGAACTAGATAAGGATCATTAACCAACAGCTGTGTATCTATCTGCCACGACCTGTTCTACCACTGTTGTTAGAAAAGCGATTGTTATAGCTCTTCTCACCCACATCCCAGTTCATGAAGCCTCGATTTGATCCACAGTTGCAAGGAATTCTCGCATCCAAGTCTGTTTCTAAGGGGAATTGATAGTCATAAGATAATTCTTCAGATACATTTATAGACTGTTGACTTATTATCAATACTCGCTTCAAGTATTTATTCGGTGGTTTCCCATCAACAATCTTGGCAAAGCAATTTGGAGAGCAACTGTGATTGATATACCTGCCATATCCACCACTCTTTGTGGCATCAATTACCTAAGAAGAGAAGAGATTCGAGGTTAGTAACCAGAAAGATAGTTCAATAGCATCGAATACAACATAGAGGATACTTACAAGAGAGCTGTCCACTCGAAATTGATAGTCTTGTATCCTCTCCTCGCGGTAACGTTTCTCTCTAACATCTGCAACAGCACCACTAATATATTGACCTATATACTCAGCGACTAATTCACCCTTCTTGAAAGGACGATCTGCATACAGCCCCCAGCCATGAATTTGGCTGCCGCGCACACTAACTTCACTTTCAGTAGCGACTCTTCCGATGCCATCCTTGATATCAGTATCATCCATTGCCTTTCTAGCATTAAGGCTGGCCAGACCTGTACTTTGAGGTTGTCTTGAGGCGTCAACTCGTGCTTGTGTTGCGTCGCTCTTTTTGATCTTGAAGCTGCGCAAGGACTTCATCTCGTCGTTGATGATCTTATCTCCATCACAACGAGCACAGCCACTCTCTGAAGACAGTCTTCCATCCTCACGATGTTTCTGTACTGCCTTTAGTAGTTTGAAAAGTTGCAATTCTCTCATATCAGGTTCATCTTTTAACTCAACCGGACCTACATGATGTGATGTTGCTTCATTGATGCTTTTCCTTAAGAGTTCATCTTGTACATGAGATCTCTTGATCACAGGCAGTTTTGTACCATCATCACTTGACTCACAAGGAGATACTAGTGATGCAGTTGTCGCAGCTGAAGCAGCTCTTTGTATTGCCAACGACCCGTAGTATGCCAGCTCATTTTCTCTACTCCTCGTGAAATCAGTCACTGCTTGCTTCTTCAACCAGTCTCCATCCTCGAGCAATTCAACTGCGCCAGGCCAATCGCGTTTGACATCTTTGAATACATCCATGTCAACATTGTCCTTCGTGCTGTCCATATTGGCAGCAAGAAGAAATGAAAATGAGTGAGTATTCTTGAGCGATGCGATCCAGTCTTTCGCCCTCTTAATCATAATCTCTAGTGAATCATAAATCTGTTTCGCAGTCTTTGCATACAAACTGTCAGCGGCATTAAATACGCATGCATTTATACACAACCTTCGTGCATCATTAATGAATAATGTAAGAGATGTGTACTGAGATGTCATAATCTTCTTCCTCATTGTGCTGAAATCTATGGGATCTTGAATGACTTGGTAGTATTCGGCAACGTCTCGAGGGACGGGTTCAGCAAAAAGTCTCAAGGGATCTCTTCGAACCATTCCACACAGTATCCCAGAACATGCAATTTCAAGGCACTTCTTAGCAAGCTCATTTGCATCGTCCTTGTGTTTGACTGCCAAAGCATTTCTATTTTGAGATATCTCTGATGCATCTCTTTTAGATGTGCAACTCCGAGGACTACTCAGTCTATTATTTGTATCCTCTTCCTTCTTCATTACACTTGAGCTAGAGCGTTCACTGGCTTTTGGTTCTTCTTCTTCTTCACTACTACTTTCGTCATCACTGTCACTCAATTGTACTGGCTTGCGTGTTGGTATTTGCTTTTTATTTGATGGCATAATAACGCAAGGATTCCAACCTTCTCGAGTTAGTGCATGACCAATCTTCTCCTGTTCATCATCGCGGTTGCTTGCTGCTGTATCATTCAAGCTACTCCTACCTAGCATCGTTGCCGTCGCCTTAGCAAACCCATCTCCAAAGTGAGACGAAGCAAGTGATTTACTTCTTTTGAGAAACTCGTCAGCAACTGTGTTTGGGGGATATGAATTCTGCTTTGCCACGTGTGCAATAAGCTTGGCTTTGCGACATGACAAGCAACCGAGTGGACTTTGTTGAATACTACCGCATCCACCACATCTATAATTTGTCTTCTTGTTGTCATCTCCCTTATTCTTCAATGATGAATCTAAAACGGATACATTAGAGAGAGCAGCACTGTCTGTCTCGTTCGATGTATCTTTCTTTCGTCCTCTCATTGGAAGTAGACCCCGAGACTTAATCTTGCTCTTTCCTTGAGATGGGCTGTCTGATACATGGCCGTTAGTTTCTATCTGCATGTTTCTCATTGCTGCTGCACTTTCGATGAAAGCGGTTACATCATCAAGACGAGTTTGTGGAGTGGAGAGAGAAAAGCCACTACGAGAATGGTAGTTTGGGACATACTTTGATACGCTACCCATATCCTTCTCTTCAACTAGTTGCTTGTCACTAGGAAGATTAACTTTCAGGCCCAATCCAATCCGAGTTGCTGATAATGAGCTCACCTAAAAGGGCATAGTGTATTAGCAAGAGTGTTGCAATTATGAACAATAAAAGTCAAAATGAATAACTTACCGGTGGCTGTACTTTTGCTCTCTGTTCAGCACAAGGTATTTGCCTTTTCAATACAGTACAAAAGTGATTCCATCCTCTAGTGCAGCCAACACAATCATCCCCAAGTCCGGTAGAAAACGGTCCGATCGGATGAAATTGTTCAACAGCTGTATCCTTGCTTGTGAAGATACTCTTCCAACACTTCCATTCTCTGCATTTTTCTCTACCTGATGCCAAATCTTCCTGTGCCCTTGATACACTGACGAGTGGCAGGGGTCGAAATCGAGCATCATTGAGCAGCTCGAGGAGTATAGAATTTCCATTGTGATTGGCACTAACTCTCACCGGTTGTGATTTGTGCTTGTTGAATTGATTCACTCTTGCACGGGAGCTTGTAATATATGCCTCATCTACTTGCGACAATTGAGACAGTTCGCCCGACTCTGATTCTTCTGTCTGTGATGTTCCATTCTCTTCTCCAGGCGACAACTCCATCATGGACTGGATGACTTCCTTCTCTTTCCAGGCTATCAGTCGTTCTTCGAAGTCCTTGATGGAGACGTCCACCCACAGCTTCCGATCGTCTAGACGCATTCCCATCCAGATAGAAGCTCCTTCTTTTGCCACTTTCTCATTCCTTGCTAATCCTTTAGGTAATCCACGGAAGAGTCGACTCTTCTTGTAAAGAGATCGTTCAATACCAGATCGATTGTGAAGTAGGAAGAAGAAGAATGCCGGTGTAGAACATGTTGGATGTTCAATATGATCTAATGAGTGAGGGCCTATCGCATCGTCGTCATCTTCAACGAATGGAGACTGATATCCAGATGATCTTGTTCTACTACGCATAATACTTCTTCTCTTTGTTGGTGAATCCTTTGATCTCCTCATTCTCTCCTCGGATGATGACATACGGCGAAGAAGGTTCTTACCACCACCTTTGCCACTGCCCTTGCTTTTACTTCTACCCCTATTGTTGGTGGTCGATGATTGCCGTTTTTGTTCTACATTCTTCCTGGCTGGTTTCTGTTTCTTGGTTGGGGTTGGGATCATTGATTTGTTCTTCATACATTCGTGACAGAACCAAGGATCATCGTCGTTCTCGAGACTTATTTTACTAGGACCAAAGGGCAGACAAGATTGATGATAGACATTTGGACACGAATCGCAACAAACAACTTCTCCTACTCCGAGACATATCCTGCAATAAAAGAGATTCCCGTCTTTACCAATCCTGTTGTCTCCGAGCGAAGCTCTCTTACGAGCTGATCCAGTTACAGGCGGACGGTAGGAGAATTTCTCTTTCTTGTCCTTCTTATTACTGCCCTTCTTGTCTTTTACATCAAATGATTGCTTTCGTTTCTTGACTTTATGTGCTAATTGGGGTGGTGGCTCTGCCTCGGCATACTCCCTTGCCGATGCTTTTATCTGACCTTGAATAACAGCTGGATCGAGAGAGGCATATACATTCGTCCTCTTCCGTTTGGGAAAGCGTGGATCTGCAGTTTCCTGTTCTTTGTTGTCTACCACCTTCTCGTCAACGTCTTCTTTTCCTTTAGGTTTGATCTTCTTTGGATCTTGAGGAGGTCTATACTCTTTTGATTGGCGGCGGACAAATTCTTTACCACCTAATCTAACTTTCACGGCAACTTGCTTGCCATTGGCCAAGTTAGCGACGAGAATATGACTCTTTATTAAATGTTTATGGTTTGAAAAGTTATATTGATATAGATGTGAGAAAAGGATTGGGGATGATAGGTTTGTATTCAAACGACATACATCCTTCTCATCTCGATTCACAATCTCGATTCACATTCACACCAACCGCCCCAAGTACTTCAAGTATATAAAATGATAAAAAATATATCTCTGACATGTATACTTACCGTGGGTTTATTTAATGATGCTACATCACCTTCTCTAGTAGAAAGTGTATCCCTCTCTTTATTAACATCTGCTCCTCGGCTAGTTACAATTGCACTCTCATTCTTTTCTTTACCCATACCCTCTTGAATAGACTTTGCTGTACTTTCGGTAGGAGTACTTTCAGTGGGATGAGACGAAGGATGGTTGCGTTTAGTGTTGGTAGATGTCAACATAGTATTGCCTAAGGAGGAGGGTGGTATTTTTTTATGTGTATGGTATTCTAATGCTAAATTCTCATCTCCGTTAGCTTTATCTAACCATACTAGGAAACGCGACGCTTCAGCTTCTAATAAATATAATGATAGATAGTGTCAATATAGAATGGTGTGTAAGGGTATTGCAATAAAAACATACTAAACAAAAAATAATAAAACATATCATATGTACTTACTTGAGTTGAAGATATGCTGTTCAAGAGGAGAATAATGGTATGTATATTCGGTACCCCCTGCCTTTATTGGTATTTTTCTTTCATTCCATCCATCAGGGAATCCCTCAAGTGGTTGTTGTTCTACCTGATGCTTTATTGTCTTGGCAGTAGTAGTAGCCTTATTATTATCATTATTCGCAATAGAGTTTGGCGATCCTCTGCCGCCGCTACTGGTACCGCCTGCCTTTTGGTCTTCAGGAGGAGGTTCCATATTAAATCTATATTATATATTACACTCTATTATTGTAAGTGCTGACATAACAATATGAATCTACAATATGAAGTTCAACATCGAGCGAAAATAAACCCAAAATGTGAGGCTTGTAAGGAGAATGGCTTCTCACAAGAAAGAGAAGACGACATGGACTTATTCTTCTTTCCCTCATGTCACAAAGGGGTACCTCATAGGTTAGCAAGTAGTAAGGAAGATGTCAACCAATCATTGTGGTAGTGACAGCGAAAAGGCAGCTTATCATGCTTAGAATGAATCAGTTGATTGTCATAAGATCAAACATCAAAAAGGTAACCCCTTTTCCAGCAAGCCCTTGGCACAAATATCTGTCGCAGAAGTCATTCATCATTTTGTCGTAATTCCGCAAGCAATTCCACCAAATTAGCCGAAGTATACACTCAATGCTGCAAAGTTATGATTTAGCTTCTTCTCCTTTCTTCTCAATCGTTTTATCATCCTCCAAGATACCGCAGTCGCTTAGGAATAAAGATCAAATAAAGAATGCGTGAGAAAAGTACATGTTGCAGTGTCATCATCAACATCAGGTTCCAATATTCTTTTCTTCTTAAGAAATAGTATTTGTAGCATCGTATGTAGGTTCCAATCAATGGTGCAACATTTATATACTTCCTTCTTACCTGATGACAATCTTTGCTTGTGGAGACCCACTTCTTGTTCCGTAGGATTCAATCTCTCTAACGACATCCATACCATCTACTACACTCCCGAACACAACATGTCGACCGTCGAGGTGGGGTGTCTTTGCAGTGCATATAAAAAATTGTGATCCATTTGTGTTGGGACCACTATATAGTTTGACCCAATAATGTTAGTATAATACCAAAATACAACTTCCGTTCGGCAGTAAGTCATTATCAATGTTCTCTTACCTATTAGCCATTGATACTACTCCAGGACCGGTATGTTTCAGTTTAAAGTTTTCATCATTGAATTTGTGACCAAATATACTCATACCACCAGTACCATTGTGATTAGTGAAATCACCTCCCTTTGTTGTTGTTATTGTCATTGGGTATGCACAAAATATATGTTTTGAGCACAATATATCTTAAGCGTTCATGTGTTATACTCACTGTATTGCACTCACCTGAATCATGAATGACGGGATTATTCTATGAAACGAACTCCCTTTATACCTGAAGCATATATCATGGTATCAACAACAATAAGTTAAGTATATTCAATTTCTATGTATAATATTATACAAAAATACATATACAAAAGTTTGTGCACAGATAGAATCGGGCAAAATATATGACTAAACTAACTCACCCGATTTGTCGACCGTTTGC
>Ga0214480_101411_pt1 | contig 10049 bp, 8 predicted proteins | sample M1_20Mar14CPVII9_3_FD_165042 | JGI IMG/M metagenome (GOLD analysis project Ga0214480, IMG submission 165042) | Marine eukaryotic communities from Monterey Bay, California, United States - M1_20Mar14CPVII9sort6BwellE17 | ecosystem: Environmental > Aquatic > Marine > Unclassified | place: USA...
TAGGGGTGTGATGATGGATTGGATTAATTAAGAAGTTATAGTGGTTGGTTGCTATACGTTATAACTTGGCTATGAGTATTGGATTATTGGCGTTACTTCAATGGAGGGCATCCTTGGTTAATAACAAACATATGCAGCGGCCAAAGTAGTACAAAAGTATAGTGATATATGTGGTAGTAAGATGGGTGGGTATACATATCGCACAACAACATATCTATTGTGGAGATTGTTGTGTTTGTGCCGGATGATTTAGCGAGATAGATGGGACACAACAATATACATATCAACACATGCACAACAATAAACAACAGCACAACCATACCGAGCGATTAGTCACTAGAACCATTGGTAATCCGACAATACAATGATTCTAGAATGGGTTATGAAATATACCAAGTATATGGTGAGGGTTCATTATGTAGTGCCCAAGAATGCAATAACAACAAGCTAAATAGAAAATAGAAGAAGTGGAGTTATGTTGGTTGACCACGGAATCATATATCTATTGAAATGGTCCGGTTACATTTAGTGTTTCTACATTAGATTCAAATTACTGGGTACTTATTGGTACAATAAAACAATAACGAGTATTCTAATATATGTATCTACAAGATTGTTATTCTAACTAAATACCACGTACTACTTTCTTATCCTGTTCATCTTCATCTCTCAATTTAGTGAGCGCGTTGGCTAATTCATCATAGGAATATCTTTTATCAAGAGTAAGATTGTTGAATTCTTTTCTAATGCTTCCAGTAGAGAGTTTATCTGCTACTCCAACATTCATTCTGATTCTCCTTCTATTTCTATGACGCTCTTCTTTACTTTGGTATTTGAATTCTTTATTATCAATAACATACCCAATAAACTCATTGTCATCGACAAATTCACGCTGTAACATACTCTCCAATGACTTGCGTTTTGTGAATATGTTCCAACCAGTAAGTTTGCGACGTTTTATGGTGGATACATTTGGCCGCTCCATCTTTGATGCAACTTCTCTCATTATATTTTGAAGTGTTTCGATAGTTTCTTGAGAGTATTGGAACTGCTTAGAGCTACAGCTCTTTTCAATAGGCTCATGGCTCATTGTGACCATTGTGTTTGTGTTATTATTACGTAGTAGGTTATTGCTATTGCCGTAAGCTACCACTACCCTTAGAGCGTAAACACCATTGCTTTGTGCCAATTTTGTGAGTAGAAGGTACCACTTGGGGACCAAGCTAGATTTCGTGAAAACTGCCCGCCAGGAACTGGCCCTCTAGTTATGTGCAAATTTCACCGTTTTTTCTTTTCGCCACCCAGTACTATGCTACTACTAACTGCCTACTAGTACAACACAGGGGCGCCGCTATCTATCATCCAACTAGCCATCGCCATCGTATGCAGCAGGTGTATTATCTATCGTTCGACGAGGTGGTGTACGATTAGTTGGTGTAGTTTAAATCATCAATATACACAGCCACAAAATCTTACCTTCTATTAACGTTACGTCGAACTCTCCACGCCGCCACCAAGCTATAGGAATAATGGGTTGGCATGACATCAATACGGTTGTTAGTATTCTACAACAATATAGTTAATCGATTTGCAATGGCCATCATGCGGATTACATATAGTACACGTACTCACCTCTCATCATCATCGTCGTGGATAAACATGATGTGCATATCGTCATCAATAATAATGAATTGCAATTGCAATACGAAGGAGTGGATTCAGTATAGAGGTCGTCGGTCTATTGTCATCGCTCGGCTGATGATATATACGATCAGATACGCCACTCGGATGATGGTATTTGTTAGGTGGTGATGGTAGAGGTTGAGTTGTTGTTTATTTTCACATGTTATGAAAGTGTGCTCTCTCTTCCTCCTTCTGCCTTACCTTTCAGCAAGTTTACAAGTGGGCGCGAAGTTTTTGGCTGTTGCTGATTTTTGCACAGTTTATTTTTATTTGTTAGTGATTTTGTGCGGGGAGTGCCGGACGGTACTGAGTACCGTCCGGTATTGAACCACTTGATTTTTAGCTGAAAGGTATGTGTGAAATCGTTGGTCTCCTGCTCACGTGGTGGAGAATAATATAATATGATAATCGAATGCATATGCCCTACATCGAATTATTACGATGATTTTGAGAGGCATAGTTTGAGTGGGCATAAGAAGTTGGTCAATAATCCCTTTTATTCATATGTCATTTGAGCTAAGGGACATATCAGAGCCACAATGGTCTAAAAAATAAAATAAACAAGGGGCATAATTTGATAAACATTGAATTTTAAATATGATCAGGGGCATGTAATATGAAAAGATACATTAAAGATGCACAATCGAAATTAATGCCCCAAAACTCAGAAAAATGTCCCTCAAAGTCAAAATAAATGCCTCATATCACAGTAAGAGTAGTTCTGATGGATAGAGACAGCTTTCTGTTTGTAGAGACTACACTTCTCCTCGTTGGATAGAGCTGCATTTCCTCTCCCCTCGTTAATGAGATTCATACTGTTGATGGCATCCTCCACAGCATCGAATTCAGGGATGTTAGACAGAAACCGCTTGAGCTTGGTCATGTCATAACGCTTGTTGGAGTCATATTGGAGAGAAGGATCAACAATGCTGTTGTGCTCATTGATCTTGTTTTCAAGCACTTCTAGACACTCTGCCGCTTGTCCGCTAACCGCTATGATTGGCCGGCATCTTCTGCTCCAATTCATTTTTGAGTTGCTGCGCCTACTGAATCTTCCCCGCACTGTTGCCGGAGTACTTTTCCATCATCTTCTGTACCGCCATCTGTCCATCATCACCATGTTGTTTCTGTAATATCCCCTTTATGATAGGCGTATCACCGCAAGAGTGCAACACGGCAATGATGTGTGTCTTGTCGAGCAAGTCCTCTTGCTCTTGAGGTGTTCCTGGCACGTAGTTGGGATCAAATACTACATTTGCGGTACTCTCCGCCTTAGAGATGGCCTTCACCTTGCCGATCCATCCAAAATACTCTGCATCTTGTTTTAGCGGAGGATAATTGGTTGTCGATGGTTTCATAGTACCCTTCTTCTTCTTAGATGGTGTAACCGAGGGAGGTGTGGTAGCAGCAGATGTACCCGTAGTAGCAGAGGCACCGTTCAAAGCACTTTTGGGATGTCTCCTTTTCCACTGTTCTAAACGCATGGCTGAATCAGGTTCAGTAGGATTGTCAATGTCAAATTTTTCATAAACATACTTGAGGAATGCACCTTGAGGGATTGTGGTGATGTCCATTCGATCTTCCGCCTCATACATGTATGTATCTGGCCCATATAGATATGTATGTATTCATACAAATACAAAGCAGCTTGGCCGACTTTTGACATTAAATAATTTTTGGTTTAATTAACACATAACATAATCATTACAATATAGAGAGACATGCCGCCCTTGGCCTGAGATGTATTTAATAAGTTATGAGATTAAGTCAGATATTAATTCTAAAATGCTTTGTGGGCTCTAGACTTTACAAAGGGAAGTGGGGTAAGTATTACCAAGGTTGGTAAGTTGAGCTTATCTTGAGTTGAGTCCAGCTTGTAAGCCCAGCTAAGTTCTAAGCGCTCTAAGAGTGAAAATTTGCAAGGTCCTCTAATCTCTGTTTTCAACTACACTTGCCTCCGCATACACTACGGCTAGCTCGCTATGCATGTGTGGTCCTTCTTTAACCTATTTTTAATGCAAATCTACCCTAACCATAGTTAGTGTCTTCATCTGCGGTATTTTCATGTGACACATTTTTTTCACCTTTATTAATTAGGATACAAAAAATAGGGGGGCTGTTGTTGATTATTATTGGTTGTGTGCGGAGAAATTTGGCTCAAAATCTGTCAAAATCAAAAAATATTAGGATACCCATGTTAGTTCCAGATGGATTGATATGGAATGGATTTTCTGTTAATTGCCTCATAGAAAAAAACACTAAGAAAGTAACACACCATCAATCACTAAATGAAAATACCTCATAGGGAAGCTTGGTTGACACTGAATTTAAGACCAGTTGACCACAAAAAGTCTAAATCAGTAGTTAGTGTGTGAAAAATCGGTGAGCGCTCAATCCAAATATTATTTTTAAACTGTTCCTACACACAAACCCACAAACAGTGACTCCCCCAAAGCACACATAGCTAAAACCGTTTAGAAGCACTTCCTGTGCACAATTGAAGGTCCACTTTCATCGTATTCCTCTTTGGAAATCCACATACTAAGTACAACAAATGCCAAAAAATGAGAAGTGAAATTAAAATGAAATCATAACATAAAACACACTTTTTTAAAAAAAAACTTACGATTGGAAGGTTGATAAAGATGCCAAAATACTCCCTCCAATCCACACAGAGTATTTACGTTCTGGTGGGGCAACAATCTTAACCTTAATAGAAGCAGGTGCCAATGCTGTGATCTCCTTGGACATGCGCTCACTGATTCCAGGGAACATGGTGGTACCTCCTGAAAGAACAATGTTAGCATACAAATCCTTACGGATATCAACATCACACTTCATGATAGTTTGGAAGGTGGAATCGGCGATACCATCCATCTCAAGACCAGTCAAGTTAGGCTGGAATAGAACCTCAGGACACCGGAAACGTTCGTTACCGATAACAATAATGTTACCATCAGGAAGTTCAAAAGACTTCTCAAGAGCAGAAGATTCAGCAGCCTTCTTCATTTCCTCCTCAAAGTCAACAGCAACAAAGCATAGAGATTCCTTAATATCGCGAACAATCTCACGTTCGGCAGTAGTAGTTAGGGAATATCCACGCTCGGTCAAAATTTTCATGAGGTAGTCAGTAAGATCACGCCCAGCCAAATCCAAACGAACAACAGCATGGGGAAGAGCATACCCCTCATAAATGGGAACAGTATGTGTAACACCATCACCACTATCAAGAACACATCCAGTGGTACGACCAGATGCATATAAACTAAGAACAGCCTGGATGTTAACATACATGGCCGGGACATTGAACGTCTCAAACATAATTTGGGTCATGCGTTCCCTATTGGCCTTGGGGTTTTGGGGAGCCTCTGTTAGGAGGACGGGATGAGCCTCGGGAGCGACTCGTAGCTCATTGTAGAAAGTATGGTGCCAAATCTTTTCCATATCATCCCAGTTGGTGACAATACCGTGCTCGATGGGGTATTTCAGAGTAAGTACACCACGTTTGGCTTGGGCTTCATCGCCTACATAGGCGTCTCTTTGTTCCATACCAACCTAAAAGTTGAAGACAAAACGTTTGACGAGATGTACAATTACGAAGAAAGAAGAATTGAGGTCCAACATATTTTATTTGCCCTCAATAAGTAAAAAATTAGTAGACGTACCATAATACCGGGCTGACGGGCACGTCCAATCAAAGAGGGGAACACCGATCGTGGAGCATCATCTCCGGCAAATCCAGCTATAAATAGAAAATAATGTTGAGAAAATTTGATGTGTAAAGAGTGGTGGTGGCTAACACCCATAAGTTCGATTTTTTTTGTTATCCCTGGCAGCAAGGTAAGAGGGGCCAATCTCAAAGACATCATCGTGAAGGAGACCAACAATCAGCCCTCACTTAAATAAATTCACAGAAATCTTCAGTTGATTAAACCAGCACCACAGTATTTTTGTATTAAATAACCACTGGTATAATGATGAGGTACAAAGCGTGGACCTGAACCAGTTCAATAATTGGGGCTGATCTGGTTCTGTGCCTCTCGAATCGGCCCCACTAAGACTGCATCAAATAACTGATAGTGTTTGCTGCGTAATAATATTAACCCACCTTTACACATTCCTGACCCATTGTCGATGACAAGGGCGGCAATTTCATCTTCATCAGCCATAATTTTGGAGTGTTAGAGAGTAAGAGAGTAGGAGGAGCTGCTCAGTTAAACAACCAAAAAAATTATGAACAATAGTTATCGTAAGTCTAGATACCAAAAAATGCCAAGCCACGTGGCTCAAGGCGAAAGCTCTTCACAGCGCACGAAGCGTCGTACAATACCGAAATGAAAACCAACACAAATAAACTATAAATGACAACCACACAAATAAAAATAATTTGGGCATGCAGCAGTAGCCGGCTTCACGTCAATTATTACTCTCATGCTTCAACAAACATTTAATTTGAATTATCTACTTTACTTAGTCCAACACTTTCACAAAAGTACTTATGTGTTTTTGGATAAGAACATTGCAATCATCAAAGATGCCATTGAGTCATTCAAGTAGTCGTGATGGAGAGGTGAATGCCATCCAGTCGTCAACAACTGTAACCTCATTAGCTCGTGTTACTCTGACAGTATAGAGTCCACTCCTCGTAGCAGTAGAAGAGGAGAGCTTAGTATGATGATCCAAAGTACTCAAGATGAAAATCTCATTTGACACCAACAACCATCAAGTATGAAAGTAGTTCTAGTTCTCATAGGCATATTGCTAGGACTTCTATTTGGAGTCGCAGGCAGCCTAGTATTCTCTTCAACGTCAACATCAATCATGATCGAGACTCCAAACAGTCTGAAGTTCAAGTAGATGAAGAGCAAGCTAGCGTCATATCAACATCTGATAACTGATATGAGCAACAATATCATGCAGAGCACAAACACTCAACATATCGTAGCCGAGAGCAAGAGCAGCACTATAGAAGAAAGCACAGTCTCATCGACGAGCCCCACCAAAGAAGGTAGAGTAGGCCAAGACTTGAGTACAAGCCAGAGCACGAGTAGAACAGTAGCCACAAGCATTATCAAGTCTCAAACTCAAGATGAAATAGATACACAAGCAGTTGCTAAGAATGTCAAGAACTCATCAGTAGAGCCATTTCCCAGGTCAGCAAGTGACAATCAGAAGTGCAACCTAGATCAGAGAATGATAATGAACATTCTATATCCTCCCAAGTCGATAGTAGAGACGGAGTAGAGGTCCAAGCAAGTAGGCCCGAGGTTGATAATGAACAACCCACATCCATATCCAGGAGTAGTAGATAAGGTCGAGTCCAAGTTAGACATCACGAGCAGTGATGCAAAGTTAGACATCACAAGTGATGCACATATCAAGTTAGATGCTTCGAACAAGTGCAAGCCAAGTCAAAGGACGGTAGCAATATCAAGACTCCGATAGACTCACGAGAGGTCGTCGTAGAGCAAGATACATCTCAAACAAGTACAAGATATACTTTAGATGAATACGAAGCGGTCGGTCAAGAGAATCCTCCCGATCTTATAAACACATCATTCAATACAACTCATGACTTTCAGAAGTCAATATCATATACTTCATATACCAATGAACTAAACATCCACCGATCAATCGATCCTACTTTCCATCACAGAACGGATAGTATTATGTATTACACTACACTACATATGTTGGTCAACAATTTTATACACGATATCACAACTATCAAGCATTAAATCATGGGGGAGTATGTCCTATGTAGTATAGCGGCTTTCGCTAGATAGATTTTTAGATAGATTAATAAAAACACAATATTAACTCATAATTTAAGAATGGAGATTAATCTAACAACTAAAGTCCACCACTGCTAATAAAGCTAAGGACAGATTGCAATCGCTTTGCCTTCCTCTTGGAAATCTCTCTCGTTTAAACAAGTCTCAACTGCATGCGATATCTCCCTAGTAAAATATCTATCGAGCTTGAATACATCAACATTGAACCAAGATCAGTGGAACTATCTCATGAGATCGTTAGCATCACCTAAAATCTACTAAACTAAACTATACTAAGGTTTTTGCTAGTGCAGGCTGTTGACCTTGCCTCCACAACCAATCACTCTCAAGATTCTCGAAGCAAGAATAATAATCTGATCGAATAAGATAATACGTTTCTAAATTATTAGAAAATGATGTGTTTTGCCAACTCTAACCCTTCATCCCACCCAAACATTCGAAAAATCTTTGTGCATGCCCACCCAGAGAATATGGGGACAACAAAATTATCATCAATATGAAAGGGTGGCACAGGAATTCCCAAAATCTTTTTAGGCATTGTCAATGCTGGAGTGGGCACAGCTAAATCTGCAAATGCCCCAGCTAACCCTAGAAGTAAACTGGCCGAGATTACGGAGAGCTCTCCCGGGACGCGTGTGCCCCATTGAGCGATTTTGAAAACACGATAATTGAAAGGGAAGCAAAATAACGCACCTCCCAAGAACCCTAATATCCCTTTATTTCGTCCAATACCACCTAAACCATTTTCAATTCGACTCCAGTAAATATGGCGTGTTCTTCTACCGAAAAAAGAAGCTGATGGATCTGCTAGGGCAAGTTGACAAATACCCATTGTACTTGCAGTCTTCGGGAATAGATATGAGCTTGTTGCAACGCCTGCAAAGTAATAAAAACTTCCAGTGAACTTTCCTTCCATTTCATGTTTGCGTAATGCACCACCCAAAAAAAAATGCAATGCGACATTCATCCATCTGAATCCTCGTCGGTACCTTAATAATTCCATTGCTAAAGTTGAAGTCGTTAAAATTACCATAGTGGGAACAAATTTATGATGAGGAAGTATTTGATTGAGACAAGCAAAGAACACCCCAAATCCAGCATGTGTGAATTTGCGTGATAGATTGGTGTGGTTTCGATTTTTGAGCTTTTTAGCTATCTCAATGTGAGAGCCCTCAATGAATTCATTATCATCTTCATCTGATGAAGAAGTGGGACTATCGGAAAGATTATTGTTCTGAAATGATTTGAAATGGGGCTTTACTGGCGGCGGCTTAGGGGCTGCTGCATTGTCCCCTGCACGCACTACTGTGGCAAGTTTAAAACTTCTTCCGAAATCATTATTAGTTCTGAAGAGCCGAGGTTGTCTGAGTGTAAGAGAGAAGTGAGCAGCACGCACCGAAGAAGATGCCAACCACGGGGCAATCGTGAGTAGTTTGATTAGAATCGAGAGGAAAACCATGCCTCGTTTATTACTTACAATAAATAAATACATCGTACTTATTTCTTTTGTTATTTTTTTGCAAGATACGTAGAGCCACAATTTTTCTGGTTGCTTAAGTGTGTCAACTATCCCACACGGCCAAACTAAACTAGATATGCGGCAAAATATCTTCTCATATGTCCGTAGTTGATTGCCATCTATTGTCTTTGTTGTAACGCCATTATTGTTCTAGAGACATCGATATATGTTTCTATTTTTCAAACAAAATGAGAAGGTGATAGTGTACGACATAATTTAGCCTTATGCCAATTGTGTTAGGAATTCTAATACCACCCATTGCTTAAATAACATATATCCTTATATGACCCTCGTTTTGACAAGTATTAGAGTGTGTTTGAGCTTTATAAATGGCATAGAACGCTTGGTGTATCATAATCCATATCAATTTTTTACATGTATAGTTATTGTAGTAACTAACATGTTTCTGCAAAGGATCTCGGGGTATATTGTGTTCAATATATAAGGCATGCGATCCTATATTTTTGAAATACCAATCATTGTAGTTTAGGAGTATTGGCGGAGCAAGATAGCTGATGAGTAGCTTCTTGGTGAAATTTAAAGTAGTGCCAACTAGCCGATTGGACTCCCAATTAGAACCAGCTTGGAAAGATTAAAATAGTTTAAACGGTTTTCTAGAACTTTCTAGAGCGGTATCCTCCTAACTTTCTAGAAAGTCAGTAAAAAAACCACAAAAAGAGTAACCTCTCTAATCTTTCGTTGGATCGCCAATTCCGGCATATCTACTACGATTTTATATCAATAGTATTTCTACAATTCTACTGTATGAATGAAAATTTTGTTAGGTAAAATATTGCGAAGCTTATAGGATTTCTGCATGAACAGTTAAGGTTTTTATATGTAAATTTGTAGGTAAATTTTAGTGGGGGAGTCGCCTTAACAGGAATCCAGCTAATGGGTCATATATGACAAGATTATTTTATAGGCGAACTTCTAGCCGCTCCACCTCTGCAGGAAACCAACCTCAGATCAAAAACAGCGGTGTTTCGGAAAGCTCTGCTATTGCACTACAAAACATACTAAGTGGCCAGGCACCTATCTCATACTCCTGA
>Ga0214480_101414_pt1 | contig 10033 bp, 8 predicted proteins | sample M1_20Mar14CPVII9_3_FD_165042 | JGI IMG/M metagenome (GOLD analysis project Ga0214480, IMG submission 165042) | Marine eukaryotic communities from Monterey Bay, California, United States - M1_20Mar14CPVII9sort6BwellE17 | ecosystem: Environmental > Aquatic > Marine > Unclassified | place: USA...
CTTCCGATTTGATTGTTGTATCAATCTGCTGCTGTTGCTGCTTTGTGGTATCCTTATCATCATAATATGAAGTCGAAGAAGAAGAAGAGAAGTCGTCATCTATATGTGACATTTCCATAATATCAACGGTTGCTGTATTCTTTAACCAATTTGATATTATATCATTATTGTTGCTTGACATTGTCGGTAGTGACAGCGAGGAGGAGAGATCTGCATTATAATTTTGAGACGGTTGTTCTTGTATGAGATTTGATATAGCTGTATGCATTGAGTTGTCGTACACTATTGCTTGTAGTGATGATGATATTTGTTGTCTGCATTGATTCTTGACATTGCTATAAGGAGATATGTTTGATGTATGGATAGACTGACGCCTTATACTTAATGGCTGACGACGTTGTTTCATCACTTTGTGATGATTTGCAAATCCATTGCAAACATAAATTAGTTGAAAACAACATAGTGATATTGATATCATCCAACTTGAGGATATCTGTGGACATATCATCTTTTGCTGCACTGTATGTAAGTGAGCCCTATTCTCATTGAATTCCGCTTTGCTTTTAACCCAATATGGCAATGACTCACACATCATCATCATCTCATCTCTCGGGAAAATCACAGCCCCGTACGTATCTTGCGATAAGGAAATAATCACAGGCCCACCACTATCCAAATAATATATGTATCCCTACAAAGCTAAGTGATAAATGGAACTAAACAACCTCTTCTCCTTCTACTCATCACCAACTATGTACTAATCAATCAAGACATTTGCCGCATAGTAGGACCAAACAAATAGGATACTGTGTGAACTTTAAACGGTACCCCCTGCTTGAGGCAGTAGACAACTTCTCTTGGCGGCAACATAGAGCTCTCTGTCATCGTACTTCACACTCTTATTCTTAGACTAAAGTCTAGAATTGTATATTATACTAAGTGATTAGTTATTGATAAGTTTTATCATCGCCGCAACAAAATCCGTGCATGTGCAATGCAAACAAAAAAAATGATGAAGAATAAAGGTCGAGATATAATATATACCATCTTTGTATTTATAAATGTGGTACTTTTTATATTAGGAATCTACGATAAAACAAAGAACATATTATTGTATGAATATAAAGATACATTATCGTCTACTAAATGGAAAATTGACAAACTACTACTCGATGAGGAGAATGAGGTTATGACGATATCTAATAATGTAACATCATCAAAGCGTCGACAAGAGAGTAGCCATCTCCGACAAAGAGATACGAAGAGGCAGCACAAGGAAGAGGAGAGTCCAGCACTTGATATATACATCCATCCAGTGGGAGGGTTAGGTCCTAACAATCAAGTACTCGGACTCATCTTTCTATGGGAATTCTGTCGTTATTACAACCTAAGAACTACAGATTCAGTACTATGTCCACATTATACTGATAGGGGTAAAGAATGTTTACCAATTAGTTCACTCTTCGAGGTTGCTCGTCATTCAAATACATTCAAACCAGTTCAACGAAAGGAAGTGGATGTTATCATGACATCAAGTAATGATACTTCTCAATTGAAACCGTTTACACGAGCAGGGATTAATGTTTCAACTGCTTCTATTCGTATCCCTCCCAAGGGTACTGGATATGATAAGTTACCTTTATTAACTGAATGGGTGAAGAATGGTACCATACCTAGTGGATCTACAATTGCAATGAGTAAAGCAATAGGCGGACAAGGTGCCTTATTCAATAAAAAGATGTCACCACATCCATGGTTAAAGTCTCTTCAGGAGTGGAAGTTTGATGAACCCTATTTACCCGTGAAGAAGATACGTCAACAGACAATGTCAGAGTTGGACTCATTAGGTCTCAAGTCGGGAGTTAGTGGTAACTTCATTGCAGTACATCTAAGACTATGGGATGCTTGTTTTAGAAATACATATTCTGGAGAATATACACTAAACATATGTTGTTGTGGTCATAAAATGTCAACGGTTAATGAAGATGCAGATGAAAGTTCTCTCTCGAAAGTACTCGAAGAATATATTGCAACTAAGATGGAAGAATCGAATGTGAAACATGCCCTTATACTCGGACATCCCATTATGAATGACATTAGTAAAAACGAAGATTGGATAGATGGGAAGAAAGTTGTGATTTGGCCACAGATTGGATATAAAGAGGAACATCCTATGATAACAACTATCATGCAACAGTATATGATGACGATGGGTAAACATCTATATGTATCAACGCCTAAGAGCACAATTGTGACGCCTGTGGATATCTGGAGATCTTATCATAACATGACCCATCATGAACCAATAAAATTGGAAGGTTATGATATCAATGGATAAATAGTGGTGTTCTACTTGTCAATTCAGAGTCTAAACTAGGTATAGCATAGTTAGAGAGACTTTGATCTATCATGGTTGATAATATCATGAAGTAATAGCTAAGTATTCTTAGTCCAAGTCAATTATAGTATACATAGCTACTTAGTGCAGACATTACTAGAGGTAGTCGTCAGAGTAGGTGAATAGGCACATAATGCAAACAAACCAGCAGAGATGAGGGCTGCCACAAAGAATACAACAATCCAACCAACAACACACTTGGCAAGCTGCATCCATTGAACATTTTGACGCCCTCCTACTAGACCGATGCCGGCAACTGCGCCGACTATGCATTGAGTGGTTGATACTGGGATCCCGATATAACTAGCGGTAGCTACTACAAGTGAAGATGCTAATGATGCCGACGATCCTCGGGTTGGTGAGACGGCAGTCAGTTTATACCCAATCGTCTTCATTACATTGTAACCGTATAGTAAAAGTCCAAGAGATAGAGCCACGCCTCCATAGACCAACACCCACTTTTGTACTGGAGCCTCTGGATTCAACTCGTCACTCTGGTAGATCGATATTATAGCCGCAACTGGTGCAATGGCATTAGCAATATCATTCGCTCCATGAGCAAAACTAGAAAGAGCAGCGGTGAACACTTGTACATATGTAAACAGATGCTCAACGTCACTATCATATTGTGCAGCATTTGACCAGATTGCTTCTGTCGTTTTACTCTCATCCATGGCCTGCTCTGCCAAGTTCTGTTTATATGTAGCCTCCTCAAATCGTACTAGAATGTTCTTCTTCTTTTTCTTCTTCGTTTGTGGCTTCTCTGGCTTGTGTCTTTCATCATCTATGTTGGTTGCATGTTCTGTTGATTCACTACTACCATCTAAGGACTCAGAACTGATTGTAAGCTTTAGAGATTTGACAGACTCATTAATTGCAAACTTGATCGAGCCTTGTTCAGGATCATATTCTGCTAGTTGGGCACCTCTCCTCTCCTTATGACTGCCAATAGAACTTCCAATACTTCCGATTGAGGCAAATGATTCTACTGGGTGGACGGCAGCTGCAGATGGTGGTGAGGTTGCCACTCTACTTCCGCCTCCACTTCAGCTGCTGCAGCTCTCTTCGCCTCCATCTTCTTCTTCACATACGGACCGAAAGGCCACAACCAGAGAAGACCCACTACAGCACCAACAGCAAAAGATACTGGTACTACCCATTTCACATCATAAACCTCTTCCTGGAAGTGTTCAAAGTTCTTTGTTCCCTTGCTCATTATGAAGAACAAATCAATCCCAATGGCTTGTAGTTATGATGATATGATATTATTCGTTGAGAGAAGTGCAGATGAATCATCAAAAGAAAAGAGAATGCTACAACTTACTGATAAAGAGGATGAATGAGAATGTATAGTATCCACGCTCAAACGGATGAGCACTCAAGAGGATGAATCTCTGTATAAAGAGGAAGATCAAGAAAGCAATCGTACCCGTCAACAGTGGAGCAGCTGCCCATGAAATGAAAATGTTCTTAGTTTGATTCCAATTGATTGAATTGACACCTTTAGCAGCTATACTGAAACCACAGATGCATCCAATCACCTGACATAATGTCGATTTTAGAAAAGATGATCACATGATCGAGTTAAGATATGCACTATACAAAGAATGACAGCATGATCAGTATACAACTAACTCACGGTATGTGTAGTAGATACCGGTAATCCATAATATGTAGCTCCCATCATCATAAAGCTTGCCGAGACTAATGAAGTGAACATCCCAAGCATGACAATCTCCGGTTCGTCTTCATAATCTTCTACATTAAAGATCTTGCCACGGACTGTACTAGCAACACTGGCACCCAAGAATAGTACACCGCAGAATTCAAATATACTTGCAATTATCACTGCTTGTTTCAATGTAATCGACTTTGATGCTACGGATGTTGCCTGTAGAGATATCATATCCAATCGATATAGAGATTTTAGTGCACATCTTATGCACAACAAATGACAAGTATCTTATGCACAATGATGATGTCAACTTACAAATGCATTAGCAACATCATTAGCACCAATACTAAAGCAATATATGAAACCAAATATACCCCCGGCAATTGCAATCCATAGGTATTGATCTAATGATGTCGACATTGAGTTGATGTTCGATAACGATAATGTATAACTAAAAGCTTTCTACTTCATGAGGATATCGCCGCAGAGTTTGTTTTTGTTGCAATAGGTATAAGAGCTTTGTTGGTTTGTTATATATATACTGATCGATCGCTGACATTCTTTCATTTTTATGCCGCAAGTTTGAGTTGTCATCAAGAGAGAGAGATTGAGATTGCGCTTCTCATCCGTCTCTCTTTTTTCACAGCACTCTTTCTCCCCCAACTTGCTTATATATTGCCGACTGTCACCATATGCAAGAACAATAGTCCATGGATGATTTACTACATCGGTTGATGTGCGTGTAGATGATATAGGACAACTAATAAAATGCCAATCCCTATCTAATGTCAGCGTTCATAAATCGACCAAGTGGTATCCTTTTATGAGAGTATTTACTTTACAGTCCTTTGTTGCACATGTAGCACATGTAGCCTCTGTGGCGGATAGGGATAGACCCAATACTATAACAATATAGACGAGATGTGATATAGGGGAATAGACGTCTGCTAGGTATGCTTACCTACCATACATAATTGCACTCAGATTTGGTTACCGCGTACCAATGTGCAGGTGCAGAGATCCATTACCTTAGTAAACATAGAAGCAGCTTTATTTTATTCCCTTGCATCACTCTTCATTGCCTTTTACCTCTCAAGTTGTGCCCGTAGAATACTTGCATAAACATCATCCAACATATCCGCAGCCTTAACCCTCATATCACTTTTCATTTCTTTTTGTCGTTCATGATGGGCACTTAGAGTACTTGCATATTCGTCTTTTGTAATCACGCCATCCATAAATCCTTGCTTAATGCCATCCAAAGATTCTGTGTTCCCTGCCCTTGCTGCAAGTGTGACGTGCCTCAATGCCCGATGGTAATTGCCGGCTTCATACTCTAACACACCAAGATGATGCCTTGCTTGTACATGTCCATTCATAGCTGCAAGTTCCAAGTATTGTTTAGTTTTCGTTCTATCAAACTCAACACCCATTCCATTGCCATATGAACGAGCCAAGTTGAAATATCCCTGGGCACATCCAAGCTCGCCTCCCTTGAGATACAACTCATTAGCTTTTTGATAATTTTGTGGCATGCCCATTGTCCCATTGAGATAACACCCGCCAAGGGTAGTACATGCATTCGCATTACCGTTATCTATCAATTTATTTAATCTGCTAATATGCTCGGAGGCGTCTGAACTTTGCGGTGGAGTCCGACAGAATGCACATATATCTTTTCCTTCATTCGTCAGCATTGCATAAACGCAACCATTACAGATTTTCTTGCCACAGCATGTTTCGAAAGTGGATTCATTGGTTTCAATTGGTATGGGAAGGAAGCAAATCGGACACTCCTCTGGATCTGCCTCTTTGAATAATGCCTCTTCGTGCAACTCAGCCACACGTTTTTCACATGCCTTTTTGTGTTTCTTTCTGTGTTTCTTTTTGCATGCTGCATTACAATACTTAACTGATTTACATTTGTTACACATGTTCATACCCCCACTGTTACCCTCCTTACCACAACTGGCACACGTTTCTTGTATTACTTCTTCTGATGTATTATCATTATTACTAGATATATCCACCTGATCGATACCCTTAGTCACTGTATCTATCGCGGTGGCATCATCATTAACATCTACGGTACTCATATTTTCCTGTATTTATCTAATAAACCAATGGACCAATACTAGTGTGGAGTTGTTGTTTCTCCTTAACAATTTAATAGGTTCGCAATAAATTAAATTTGTGCATATGGTGTGTCTTCTTTTATGCACAAGTTGTTTATGTGCTTCGTTGCTTGCCAGATTCTATCGGCTGTTGCTGCTGTACAACTACCAATAATATTAGATGTACAATTCTAATCTAAATCAACTAGTAAGTATCAAGATGATTTGTGCCCCCTCCTCTTTACTAATAAACACACAAAAATCTCATCACAAAAAAATATGAAGATTTTTGTTACAGATGTTGGTATCCTTTGATATTTTGGCTTGCAACTGCTACAAGAATATGGTTTGTCAATCGTCGGCGGCTATCACCAGCGCTAGAGTACCATGAAACAACGCTGCGGAACTACTTATATCGTTTGAGTTTGAGATGACTACAAAGAGAGGACCTCTTAATTGTTGATGGCCACTCGGGAGTCTTTCTTCTCATATAAGATTTTTACATGGAATCAATTGGCGATCACACGGCCGTCTTCAACCAGAGATGACAATCTGAATTAACCGTATTTATGTTCGTATTATTCAATTACAACCGTATATATGAACCTTAAGTACACCTTGAAGTAAAATCCTAAACCAGCGAGAGTACTTTTGCTCGGCTAGCTCTCTTGCTCTTCTACTACTACATACTACTAACAATAAAAGATGATGAAATCCGCTATCATTGCTACTGCTTTGGCCTCGGCCTCAGCTTTCTCACCCGCTCCTACTGGAAAGGTGCGATAATTATATATGATATGTTTTAGAAAAAGTTGGGGTTTAATTTGGGTATCCAAAAATGTTACGTACTTGCAAAAGGGGATATGCAGTATCGAGAAGAGGCTATTGATACTCTCGACAATATTGAGACAAAGAGATGATATTTAGCTTTGAGAGATGTGCATATTGTCTGTGAGGCGAGGGTATGGGGTAGATAATTGCATTGCAATAAAAACGGTATCCTTGCAACTTAATGAGATGATGAAGGAGATAGAGACTGTGTTTAACTGTCGGCTCTCGATATACAGAGAAGAAGGAGTTATTGTATCTATCAAATGAATTTCTATGCAATATAAATAACTGACACATCATTCATCTCCCTCTCTAAACAAAACAGGTAGCAACAAGTGCCTTAAATGCTGAAATGTCCGAATCTCTACCCTTCCTAACAAATCCATCCAAAACAGATGGATTAATCGGTTCAGTCGGTTTCGATCCAATTGGTTTCTCAGATTCATGGGATATCAAGTGGATGCAAGAAGCAGAAATCAAGCACGGACGTGTCTGTATGCTTGCCACTGTTGGATTCGTTGCATCACAATTTTACAACTTCCCAATGTTTGCTTCTATGCATGTTGATGATTCTAATCTTGCACCATCGGCAATTGGTATGGGCGGTATGATGCAAATTATTGTCGTGGCTGGATTTGAGGAATGGCGTACGAACAAGGGTAAGATTACTATGGAAACAATGTTTGAGGATCCAGAACGCGTACCTGGTATGATTGGTTTTGACCCAGCTGGATACTTTAAGAAGACACCCGAGGCTGAGATGAATAAGTTACGTCTACAGGAGATTAAGAATGGAAGGTTGGCTATGCTTGCTATTGGTGGTATGATCCATCATAACTTTGTTACCGGTGAGCCACTTCTACCAAACTAAGTAGTTTGGATGTTCATCATGATGTGAACCTCCTACTCCACCATTTCAACCACCCTTATTATCTACCATACAATATATACCTCGGGGCCTTGACCCCTCACCACAAGAGCATCATGTTGCTCACTCTTCAAGGATCAATGTATCACTATAATCTCCTCCTGCTCATACAGCAGAAGGAAGACAAGAAAGCAAAATGGGACAGTGCAGAGAATCCTAACCCACTTGCTAGCTATATCTTTCTAGTTTGATTAACTTTTAGTAAATGAGTTCAGAGTTAGATTGATATGTTACCTACAATTAGATCTACTTCGTATTGAGATAGACAGCATACTTACGGAGGTAAGTCTGCGGCGTGGAAAAGCTTATCTCCTCTAACTCATTGCACTATGGATGGGCATTCGTCCAAGCACAGATATACGTTTACATCAAGGCAGAAGTGAATCTAACTTCGGCAACTGCAGCAGATAATGTCTTCCGTCTCTTAGCCTTGAGTTTCTTTTGTTTCATCAACCTCTTCAATTTGGCCGATGCCAATTCCTCAAGTCTATTGCGGAGATCTACTAACATAAACTCTGCATGTTCGAACATGTCATCACTTAGTACATCAAGCTTTTTCACGTCAATTGTCCGTGTTAATAAATCTAATGAAGAGCTAATTGAATCAAATACATCATCACTAAGCTGATCGAATTGCTCGACTTGTTGTCCCACCATGACCTTAATATATAGCTTTTGAAGTACCCTTGATACCCTTTTGGTAATTACAATCGAGGAATCATCCGAACGTTCTAGTATAGATTTTTGCAATGATAGTAAGGCCAACAAAGAAGTTTCGAGAGGAGTAGGTATTAATACTGCACGTTGCACCACAAGAGAAGAATGGATGAGACATGTCGGACGAGAAATATGTTAGAAGAATGTTACCATACCTTATTGATTGACTTCATCAACTTGCTAATCTCCTCTACTTCTTCTTCCATTTCCATAGCATGTAATCTGTCATTAAGTAAGACACGGATACATTCACGTACGACACATTCGATAGATGATTGTGACATCTTTTGAGCAAATCCTATTGTACGGAAGATCAAACTCAGTGCATTCACCACTAACTGAACTGACGATGCAAATTCTTGTTCGTATATTATATACTGTAGTGCCATTGATAAAACCTTAACAAACTTATCCAGATGTAAAGAAATGCCATGCCTCAAGATATTGCTCTCCTCGTCGTTTCCCTTCAGCGCTGAACACAATATGGTAAGTGTTTCGTTATATTTCTTCTCAATTACTACTGTGCCTTGATTTGGATCAAGAAGCCACAAGAAAGTATCGATTGATGGTTGGTATTCAATTGCTTGATAACATTCATCATTTTGTTGCATTGGTAAACATCGTAGACGAAGTTCCTGTCTATCGATTTCCGCTTGATTAGCATCTTTGGGTTGACAGTTCTCTTTCTCTTCGTCCCTGGATGAAAAGAGAGAGACAAACATTCCCATTGAAATTGAGAGAAGGAAACAATCATCACAATCAATAACTAGTAGTAATTCGTTTTTTTTGTAAACTTACTTTGACCGAAGTTCCTGTCTAAGTCTAGCAATTTCTTTCTTTAGTAGATCAACTTTGTCTTCTTGTTGGCTCATGATGATTCAGTAAGCATCTTATAGATCAAAGATTAACAAATCGTTGCAATTCTCGGCGATGTATTTCATCTTCTTCCATCCTCTTGCTAGCATTGATGATGACATTGGTGTTTCAGTAGAGGACACCTCATTGATATTACTATTACTTACAATAAGTACTTACTTACTATTAGATATTTATTCTTCGTCCAAATATTTCGTAAAATGCATCTTCATAATTACTCTGCCAAAAATTTTATAACGCAATATCGTACGATCTATTGAAGAATAGTTGGCGGTTAACTTATTGTTGGTTTTCTTCCTGAGTATACATCATACATCCCAACAATAACACCTACTAAACTACTATTTTGCAATTGAGCACGCTAATACTAATGCCATGGCGGCCATTGAAACAAGTTCACATCCATACCAATCAGCAATTGTAATTAGGTAGGCCGGGAGCGGGACCTTTTGGAGCCCAATGGCACTAAAATGGCCTGTTTAAGGGTATCATTA
>Ga0214480_101415_pt1 | contig 10030 bp, 5 predicted proteins | sample M1_20Mar14CPVII9_3_FD_165042 | JGI IMG/M metagenome (GOLD analysis project Ga0214480, IMG submission 165042) | Marine eukaryotic communities from Monterey Bay, California, United States - M1_20Mar14CPVII9sort6BwellE17 | ecosystem: Environmental > Aquatic > Marine > Unclassified | place: USA...
GGCCTCGTAATGACGAACTAAAGATATCAAAGACGAGTCGGCAAAACAGGTTATGAGCTTAAATTCAGGCATCAAAATCATGCCTAAAACAAAAATATAATCGCGTAGTATTTTGTGCTAAGTAAAAGTACTAGTAATTATCTATTTTTCGCGAGGAGGTATCTGAGCGTATTTTGGTTTTAGGCAGCAAAATCGTGCCTGGAGACGGACAGACGGTGCCTGATCGCTAACAAAAAAGCTTAGAAGCGTGCCCCTAAATCTGGTGGAACTACATATTTTGGTGAGAATTTTTACTGAGCAAATTTCAATTGTTGTTGTTAGTAGGCTCTGTGAGAGGTTGATGTTTGCAATGAATATGGTGCACACGGAGAATGAATAGTTGATAACACATAAATTATGAATAATACCATGAAATCATTTGGTCGAAGTAGGAGGTCGAGTCGCCGACGAACCCTGCTAAACTTTTCTTTAATAATAATTTCTTCTTATTGTTCGGTTGTACCATCTTTGTTAAATATATTGATAATGTATGCCACCGTTGTTGTCGGTTTTGCGCCAATCAAACAACATCATAATCACATAATAGATCATTCATCACCATCAACAATATCATTCCCAAGTAGTATGATATCACCTCAACGAATTACTGTTCATCAACAATACACATCATATACAAGAACAAGAAGACCAACATCATTGCATGTCTCATGGTTCGATAAGTTTCACCTCCCATATGGAGTCAATACAACAACGAATGATAATGATGATGTGGAGTTATTAGAAGCTCTTTTACCTACGTTACCAACTCCTGAAGATAAGCGCAGAGTTATGGAAGGTTTCCAACAGGCACGGTTATCTGAACAGCTACGTCTTTCTAAGAATAAGAATGGAATTAATGAACAACCAAAGTTTTTGGCAGATGATGAGAATACAGTGTCACGCATGGCAGAACTGTTTCAACAGGCGCGATTGTCTGAGCAATTACGTCTAAGTAAAATAAAGGGGGTGTACCCATCAGAAGTAGATGAAGGGATGAATATTGACGATGATATGATGAGTGATGAAGAGTATGATAAAGTAGAAATGTTCCAACGAGCTTTGCTTGAGGAACAATTGAAGATACGAAGAATACAAAGGCAGAAACGACAGGAGCAGCATAGGATTGTAGTTAGCAGTTCTGAAGCAATTGAGAAGGCCATGAATGAATATGAAGTAGAAAAGGAAATGCATCAGATGGCGACAATGGTGCATGAGAACGAGACATTTGATGAGAGTGAGATAGATGATGGTACTAATGGAGATGATGATATTGATGCAGCCTCAATTATACTTTCGAATCCATCCACAAATGATAATGATGATGATGGCAATAGTAAAGCATCTGAAGGGGAATTATTATCAGTTAATGAGACGGAGTCATCACATCAATTAGATATTCAACTGGCAAAGCTGCACCAAATGATTGCATTTGTCACTTCATCCCCGGGGTTGGACGAAAGTGTTGCCATATCACAAAGGGATACGACCAGCAATTCAAAGGCCTCTCTGCAGACATTTCTATCAACGACTTACCTACCTTTACAACCAAGGGAAGATGCGTCAGTATTATCCCTTGTCCTTGCACCCTTGGCACATCTTCTGTCTTCCGTGTTTTTGTTTGGATCAGCTGTATTTTACTCAGTCATGTCAGTATTGGATATGATTATGAATGACACTGATACTCGAGCATGTCTAAAAGAAACTGGATCTGTAATGAAAAGCTGTTTTGGGTATGTCTTTCCGCAGTCTGGAATGAAGAAATTACAAGAAGGCGCAGCCAAACGAACAATCAAGGCATTTCAAATATCCCTCGTTGCCGTATTTTATGCCCTCCAAGGTGTCTTCGTTCGTGCTGCTAGGCAAAGTAAGTATAGAATAGATTGTGGGGATTCTGCAACGGGAGCTCTTCGATACCTCGTTTATGCATTACGATCAGTGAAGGTTATTTGGACTCGCGTGACAAATAAAGTGAGAAGATCCTTTCATGAGAGTAAAGTACAGAGCAAGCCCGGCCTAACATCGGCTAATGATACATTGGGAAAACATAATATGAAGACAAGAATACAACGAGTATTTTCTGGTATGAAAGGAAAGTTCTCCGGGCAGAGAAAAGGAATGGAGTATCCACAAGATATGCAACCTGATGAGTTATACGAGCAGAAACTTCGGTTAAATCAAGAAAGGATAGTGTTGGAGCGTGACAAGCTTCAACTGCAGGAAGCTCAGCATCAATTGGAATATGAGAAAGGGCAATTGATAAATGATGGATTGAACATTATAGCTTTGTATGCTGCAGTGGAAGACAAGATAGGTAAGGACGACGGGAAAAAGAAACGATGGTGGCGTAGGAAATAAAGTGTTTCTATTGAGTATTGAGTTGTGGAGTTGTGTATGTATATAACATGTTCATGTGCAGAGTTGTATGTTGAGGAAGAGTGGTAATGTAATTTCTAATATGTAAAGTATAGTGACAGAAAGTGTGCAATGCAGTAACCGGAGCCTTACTATAGACCTTGATATTGGTTTAAGTATGAATCAGGCATATGTTATGCATATCGTGTTTATGTGTGTACATGTACATACCGCATTTTTAGCTGAGAAAATGTTCAGACTCTCATAATTCACACACAATCACAAAGTTGTAACCTTTGTCTGTCTCAACTAATAACAATTACAAATACGTCAGCTTGCAGCCCCTTCTCACCCAAGCTTTATTCTGCAAGCCCTCATTGAGCCGCAAACTAACCAATATGAATAGGTTCGGCCTTGGAAATGATGATTCGTCTCATGAGTCGTCTGATATCAGTGTCAATGACAAACAAAGAAGAAGCATCCAACTTCCGTCAATGTATTCACCGGCATCCAATGCTTCTAATAAGAATGACAATGACAGTACATCTTCACCTGTAAACAATGCTAATGCTAAAACAGTCGTTGTAGACGACAGCCAACTTCCGGTGACAGATGAGATCAAGGAGTTGTTCACGTACATTGATGCCTATCAGCCAATCGATCTCGAGATTGATACGCCTCTGCATTGTTTCATGCCTCCTTATGTTTGCTCAGTAGGTTCTCCGGATCCAATGGTAAAGATTCCTCGACCAGATGGCGTTGATGATGGTGTTGGGACAGTCATTCTCGACGAAGCCATCCCATCCAAACAGAGTAATCCTGCAGTGCTCGAGTTGCAGCTAAGAAACTCAAACACGACAACTCGTGGTAGTAGTAATGTGGTCCGTAGTATCAGCAAACCCAGTCAGCATACAAATGAGATTAAACAGTGGATACAAAGTGTGGAGGAGATTCATGCTGATGACCATACAACAGCAAACAAGCAGCCCAAAGCTGAAGTGAGGAACAGAAATAAGATGCCAAACGTACAAGAGCTACTTCAAGCATGGCCGAAAGATATCAACGAGGAGCTTAGGAATGGAACTCTCGAGATTCCAAATGCAGATATTGACCTGAATGTTCAAGAGTATGCGAAATGTATGTGTATGCTTCTTGGCATTCCTGTGTACGATAATGGATCGTTGATTGATAGTGTACATGTCATGCTAAATCTGTATGTCGAAATGCAGAAGCAAAGCAGAAACTAGGGTGTCGATGGGAAGACAAGGTTCACTAATCACATTTGTTTATACTATTTACATCATCAGACATCACATACAAATAATAACATGTCTTCAACTTCTCACACTTCATACAACAGTCCCAACCTAACCTTGGACAGCTTGTTTAAGAATCCTTTAATTCCCTTCTTCTTCCCCTTACTACTAGTTGTCCTTGTTAACTCGATTGTCTCCTCGTACCCATTTCCCTGATCTTGTGGTGCAGATGATTCTTCTGATTCCTCCTCGTGATGTTGCATCATCTCCTGACCGCGATGAGTTGGTTGCTTCTTAGTCTTTGGTTTGACAGCAATGTTTCTTGGTACACGTTTCTTCCTCTTGTGTTGATTCATCGGAACAAATCTACCATCAATACTTTCAGCATAAATGGTATTGCTGCTGTCTAGCTTGTGACGTTGTTTCTTCTTCACATGACAATGATTACGCTGCTGTGGCAATGAAACTTGATCTTCATCTTCATCTTCTTCATACTCGTCGTGATGATATTGCTTTGGCATTACCCCTACTGATCTAGCCGATTCATCAAGTCCGCCACCGTCTCCATCCGATTGACAATGGCTCTTCAAAGCAATTGCCAATGCTCGAGTAAAGATACCAGCAGCTTCCTGCTCAGGATCTTTATTTGAAACCATAATTCCACATCCTCGAGGCTCTGCTGATCGAGGTGATAGTCGATCTACTACATCACTATCAATCGATACTAGCCTTTCTGCTGCCTTCTTCGTTCCCTTGGGATTGTCACTGCAACTATCAGCACAATTGACCATAAACTTGGACGATCCTAGGCATACTTGAGCTCCGAACAGTCCCATCGACTCCATCATATGACTAAAGGAACCAACCTCGCTTGTATTTGCAGTAGATGCATTCCTCCTCGTACTACCAACATTGCTCTCGGTCAAAGTAACAATAGGATTGACATCCAAATGATCAACATATTGATCGGTACTAGTTTGTGTAGCCATCTCTTTCGATGGAGCCGCTGATATCATTCCCGCTGATGATACAGTACGAATCACAGAAGGAGGAGCCTTGGGCGTGGGGTTCAAATGTTCATTCATTCTCCTTTGAGTAGATGAATCAACACTAATGCCTGATGCTTGGAATCGTACTTGATATTGATGTTCTTCAAACTCGATTGCCTCGAATGTACCCGTAGGTTCCAACATGACATCAGTCTCTTCAATCAGAGAGTTGGCACCACATGCAACATCATGAGCCTTGTCATCAATGGCAATGCCGTCGTCGACTTCAATGATCTCATTGTCAACAACTACCATCCCATCTTTGTCAGTCTCTTCAGGTGTACTATCCTGAACTACCACCTTTTCAATTTCAATGGTATCATCTTGAGCTAACAGTTGCTGAACTTGATCCATCTCCTCCGACTTGATATCAGTATCATCATCCTTCTTCTCCTTCTTCTGATGTTGCTTCTTGTGAATCTTTCCTGGTGGTGGTAAGCGATGTGCACGCTCCTTCTTACGATTGTCCACACGTGCAATATGTCGTCCATGCTTCATCCGTTTCATCAACTGTTCATCAGCCTTGCCATCCCGAGTAGTAGTAGCACGATGACGTAATGTCAAGGCAGGATTCTTGACAAGTGACGCGGTACGTTTGAATACACCAGGCTTGTAATTGAATGCTTCTGAATCTGTCGTTATTGGTGACTCGACAGAAAAGAAGTCGGCATCACTTAGTGTAGATTTCATGGAGATTGATTCTGCTGATTCTTCTTCCTCTTCTTCGACTTGATTTGTTTGCTTCTTCTTGGTGGTAGTTTGTCTTCCTGTGGTGGCACGTTCGGTAATGGCAGGACTTGCGGGGGTTCGTCTATTGGGTTGACTTGGTACATCTCTCTCGTAAATGTCATCAATATCCTCTTCCTCATTTTGGTTTACATCAGCCTCAACATCATCTCTCTCCTCTTCTGCATATGAGACATATTCACTCTCCTCCTTAATGACCTTGGATTTCTTACCCAGGAATGATTTCTTCTTATTATTACCAAGTCTTTTATTCTTCTTCACCTTGGTCTTCTTCTTCTTACTAACAGCGGCAGTATTGGGTGTAATACCCTCGACTGTCTTCTTTTTGACCTGCATACTACCCTTGCTACTAATACTAGATGAATTACTCGCAACACTGCCAGGTGCCCATCTTGAATCAACTTCTGAATCTTTTTCAACTTGTGAATAAGTTTCAACAACACCTTTATCCATCTTCTGTTCGTCATCCATACCTGGACGTGCTAATAATAACAACTCCTTCTTGAGTGATCCAACTCGGGAGTTACTCTGTTCAATCTTTGCATCAATATTTGATGTTGTTGTTGTAGTAGCTCGAGTAGTAGAGGCTCCATTATTCTTCTTCTTTGCCTTGGTAGAGGAAGAATTTGTTTTATTAGATTTCTTAGATGATACCGATCGAGGAGATGATCGAGGAGATCGTGACGATTTGATATCCTTCTTCTTCTCTTGAGCTGCCTCTTCCTTATCCTTCTTCCGCCCTTCGGTAGTAGTAGACACCTCCGCCATCTTCTTCTCTTCTGACTTCTTCTCTGGTAATACAATCTCAACAGCTTCTTTCTTATTCACTGGTGAAGTCATTCCTGAAGGATGTTGTACTCCAGGTGACTTGGTATCAAGTAATGTAAAGCTACCCTCTGTTTTGAGACTATCCTTTGATTCCATATTGTTGATATCATCTTCTACTTCTTCTGTGTGCCCGTTGTTGCTGCTACTTGTATCATCTGTACTGTCAGCTGTATCCTTTTTCTTAGCAGTAGTATCCAGCGGATAATCAGCAACAGTTACCAAACTAGACTTCTTACTAACCAACTTCTTCTTATTGTTCGTCTCTTTTGATAACTTGGCGGCAGCAGTAACTGCATTATCAAATCGTTTATCACTCTTCTTCTTCTGCTGCTCTAACTTCTTCTTTGCGAATAAACTTTTCATAAACTTTCTTTCTCCCTTACTATTACTACTACCTTCTCCGATACTACCAGTGTTGGTAACATCACCATCATTCTCAACATCATCATTATCCAAAGTATTATCAAAAGTATCAACCTTATCCAATGTAGGAACATACTTCTTTTTCTTCAACATTTTCTCTTCCCTCCTTCGTTTAGCAATAGACTGTTTATTATTCGTAATTTGTTCTGTTATATCTGTTTCGACACTTTCGGCTATTGAATCGCCACTATTACCTCCACTGCCACTAGTTTTAGAATGAGAGCTTTTGGTTTTAGTAGTATTGGAAGGATGAGAGGAACGCATCATGGTACCCTTCGTTTCGATAGGACGACGGGCTATCATTTGGGGTGTTATTATCCGTTGCTTTCGTGGTTTACTACTAGTAGTAGGCTGGGATTGACCGGACTTTTGTTGTTGAAGTGGTTGACCTTCTCTTCCAACTTGTGATTTAGACCGGGTATGTCGTGATCCTTGTTGTTGTTGTTGTAACTGCTGTGCATGTGCCAACTTGGAAGCTAATACATAATTCTGTGCCTTTGTTAATTGCTTACTTTGTTTTTTCTTTACTTCTGATGAACTACTCTTTGTTGTTTCAACTAACTGTTGTTGTTGCTGCTGCTTATTGCCAATTGCTAAAGTAGGTGATGTGTTGTTGCTAGTAGTAGATATAGTAGTGTTTAGAGTTGTACTACTATTATTATTAGAAGACGAAGGAGGACCCTCCCTCTTTTGTTGAGAAGAGGATGCCAACTGAGCAGAAGCGGCAGATGAATTACTAACAGCTACAGTATCACTACGTCGTTCAATACTTTGTACGCCAACAGCATCTTTAGTTGTTGCTGTAGATGGTGGCGATGAAGGCGGTGACATTGTTTTTATCGATTGAGGTGATGTTGGTATTGTTGCCCCTGTTTGTTCGATGGGCATTGTTAAAGTATTCATGATTATTGTTATAACTTTTAGAGACGATAATACTCCTAATACATATAACTACTTCATATCTAGACACCTTCAATCCGATTGGGATTTGGGATGCTAGATATGTAGGTTGGGGTAGGGTGGTATGAAGTCTATTCAGCATGCGTTGAGTTTATTGGGACCGTCGTATCGCCAAATTGCCATTTCAAGTCTTCGGATTTGGTCCTCAGAAATTTGGTGAGTTGACAACATAGGAATTACTACTGTGCCGAGACAAAGATCTAATAGACCTCCAATAGCAAGCCGACCCAATGCCCTCTCTATTCCGTAAGAGAAGAGCTGCCTCGGCACTGTCTAATGGTAGCAGTAGTACGGCAGTATATAGTGCCACGCATATAAAAAATAATAAAACCAACAAACGTAAAAAACTATCTACCAAATCTACACAAGCTTTAGATAGTAAAGCAAACCGTGAGATTGGTAATGATGCAACCGATAATCGTCGACAACGTGATACATATGCTCATGATGATGATTCAGAACCACTTTATATCTCCTCTACTTTATTGGAATTATCAGAGTATGAGAGGTCAAGACTATTATGTTATATAGATGATGCTGGGATTAATAGCAAATGCCAACATCTTCTAGACCAACAAGATAATTATCAAGGAGGACATGGACAGGAAGTAAATACAGAAGTTCATGGTATTGCCCATTGTGGACTGATGGAACACTATGAAGGTTTGGGTGATAGTGGGTTGGCTACACTACTAAAAGATATTGAAACATGCCGTTTACAAATATCTAATACTGATTCTGGTACTGATGAGGATGAAAGTTTAGCTGCTGATGAGAGATCTGATAATGATTATACTGCACAAGATGATAAGGAGGATATTAGATTTGATAGTAGTGGTGATGTTGGGTTAGTTGAATTGGTAGTAATGAATCTATCAATGATACCACTGATGGGTTAGGTGAATTAGATACAGCACCCGCCAATGAACCAACACAGGATAATGCTACACAATCATCCACGACTACCACTACTTTGACTACTACTTTGAAAGTGGATATTAGTTGTGTTGGAAACGGAGTGGAGGGTAATAGAGAAGTTTATGACCCTTCTCCTACCAGTGTAAATGCAGATATATCAAGATTTACTGATGATAAATCCCCGGCACCTGATAGTAATAATGGTTCATATGATAAAGATGAAGATGATGAAGATGCTCTTCCATCCTTCAATAATGGTGGAGTAGTATCGCCTAAGAAAGGTAAGCAATATGTTTTGTTTGCTGTATCTTATAACATATATCCTGTTTTATTCGATATCTCACAATTCCCATACTATTATTATGTTAATCAGTCGATTCAACAAACGATACACGACCACAACCGAAGACAAGCAGTAATCTAGTATCAACTTCTGCACCCGTGGCACAATATCCACCACAGCAATATCAATATTATCCACCGCCGAATCATTTTGGATATAGTTATCCACCGCCGAATCAATATGGATATCAACAACCACGCTATCCACCAAATCAATATAGTTACCGCTATCCACCAAATCAATATAGTTACCCCCCTCAATATAATTACCCACCGCTACCAAATCATCACAGTCATCCACATCCCCCACAACATTCTATATCAAATTATCAATGGCAAGGTGTTCCACAATATTGCAGCTACCCATCACCACACCAAGGTAGCTATCCGATCCAACATCATCATGCATCTCATCAAGCAGCTTCATCACGCACATACCCAACAGCACCAGTATCACACGATAACAGAGTATTCTCCTTTCCGCCACATATTAAAGCAGAGATTCAAAAGCAGTTGCTTGAAGCAGAGAGGAAAGAGACAGAGAGGAAAGAGGCAGAGAGGAAGAGGAACGAGGCGGCAGTCAATCAATATGAACAGTTACTCAAGGAGGAGAAGAAGAAACAAATGGCATCATGGTTACTTCAATGTATGCAGTTTACACCAGAGGTCGTCGCTACTCCAAGAACGGGTACGTGGGACGATGAAGAAAAGATAAGATTGTTACTTGGTATCTTCCTATTTGGCTATAGCAATTGGAAATCAATCCAACAAGTAGTATCAACACGTACAAACAAACAAGTACAAAATAAGGCCAACAATTGGATACCTCATAATATGTCAAATATTGAAGCAACTGGTATATTATCTTCATTTGAAGAGGTTCAGGCATTTCACCGTCAGACATTACCCAAAGTGGAAAGTATTATCAATCAACTTGAGAAGAAGAACCACACTGATAAGGAAGTGAATAAGAAAAGATGGCAAGAACTATGTGCACAAGGTAGTGAACAAGCACAGCAGCTTTTACCCAACGAGTCAGAATCGGCTTCTTCCTCTTCCGTATCATTCAATTTGGGTAGTACTCATTTAATCACTTCAAACTTGAACCCCGCTAAG
>Ga0214480_101416_pt1 | contig 10023 bp, 9 predicted proteins | sample M1_20Mar14CPVII9_3_FD_165042 | JGI IMG/M metagenome (GOLD analysis project Ga0214480, IMG submission 165042) | Marine eukaryotic communities from Monterey Bay, California, United States - M1_20Mar14CPVII9sort6BwellE17 | ecosystem: Environmental > Aquatic > Marine > Unclassified | place: USA...
GACCTTCAACAACTCGAGTTTCCCTCAAAATTTGCAAGTCGAAGTCTTTGATAGTCAAAGTCTCATGTATAACTCCATCGGCAGTGAGTCTAGACCTTTTCCACGCACAATAGAGACCCTTTGGTACCAATAGACAACTGCAATAACCGTTGATCACCTCCTGCACCCCAACATTCATGGATGTTTGTTCGTTTTCGAGTTCCATGATTATAGAGGCAAGCGACCTCCAGCATTTGGCCACCAAAGGAGGATGGAGGTCCTTACAATGTTGCTGGTAGTGTTCATTTCTCTTTTATATACATATACAAACAGGAATGACCAATATATAAGATAGAGAGTGCTGTACCTATAATTTCTGTCCTTTTCTATCTTCAATTGTATACCATATGGTTATGTTTCCAATTATCTATTACCACATCTATTACCACTGTGCAAAATCTCCCTTTTCAGTTATTTGGCATGATTTTTGTAATATGGTATTATTAAGTTCTTGATAAGTTCACACTGAGCAAGTCAATGGTCAAGACCTGGGAATGAGTGTATTTGAGGACCACCATTGGTTCCTAAATCATTTCGACCTTTATCTTGTGTTTCATTGAAATTTCGTGCATAGATTGTATCATATGTTCCACTATAGGTCAGCGCATCTCTCAACGCCCAATTAAACTCACTACCAAAGATGTACATACTTGGTTGCACTGTGCTTAGACCTCTATCTGCTTTTTCTTGAGCATATATTGTTGATATTATGACCGAGTCTACAAATGAGGATAATAGAGGTCTTTCCTCAGGTGTTGCAATGGAGTAGAAGCTTACATCATCGCTAAGAGAGGAAATCAAGTTGTTTGGTCATTATACACATTCATCAATAAATGTCAAAGCAACAACTTACCTTGCTGTCTCGTTTCCAAAATAGAAAGGTGTTGAAAACGTCACTCCAGGTAATGAATTGGTTCCAAAATCATATTGCTTTTCTATACGTGTGCCAGCAATAACATCAATTGTACCATTGTTCAGAGCAATATAAGAGCTATTACTGCCTTCCAAATATGTAGTGAATTCGACAGCATCTGAGTCACCGTTGTAGATTGCAGCCGCCAATGTCCGACAGTAGTCCACACTCATGCCTACTATGTTATTGCTCTTTGTTACATCCCCGGCAAAATCTTCTGGAACAACAACACCACAGTTCAATTTTGCAGCATCTCTAATAATGTGACACAAACATGTTCCATTATTCGACACTGCGACGCTATCTTCATCATCATTTTCAATATCTCCAAAGGGTATAGCATATAACATTCCTGAACTTCCATTGTTGATTTGATTCATCCCTCTAGGATAATCTTTCAGCCCTCCATTGTATAAAATATTTCCATAATTGCCCATACAATACACTGCATTCAAATAGTTCAAATCAGCAGCCTTCGTTCGATCTTCTAAACTTGTATTGTTTTGACAGAGTGTGGAGTCCCTTGTCAAACCTTGCTCTTCTCCATAAAATAAGGCCTGTAATACCCAATTTATTATGTCGGAGAACTCTGGATCCCCTTTCCTAGTCACTATTGATAATGGCTCTTTCGTTTTGAGCTCTTCTCCAACAGTGTAATTCTTATCTTTCAATTCATCACTCGATAAGCGATCTAACAATCGTAACTTATCACCTGTAATGACAGAGCAAGTTCTATTCAATAACATCTCATTCGCATCTGCACTTGAGGCCATGGTGATATAGAAGTCAGACGGAAAGGAAGAATGCAGGTAGTCGTATGAAGTTGATTCTCGATACACACATATCTTCAGAGTGGCGCATTCACCGAATCGCTTTTCTTTCTCAGCACATTCAACAAATGTTGCATTGCCAAGGTAACTCATGCCATCATAATAGTAAGGAGACTTAAGGGACAGAAAGAGAGAATGAATATGAGTTATGAAAGAAAGATATATGAAGTGCACATCATGTGAGAAATTACACACACTTACAGAGAATGTGAACCCAACTTTAGTTGTCTCTTCCAATACTTCTCTTTCAAGCGTATGTGTGTCCCTGCTCAGTAATAAGTCAACAGACCTGCCTTGGAGCATCTCAAAACGATTTGCCCCAGTCACTTCTATCTTTTCAATCTTGTCCGTGCTGTTAAAGAGCACTGCTGATATAGCATGACACAAATCAATAAGCACACTCTGCTTATGTTCCAATGTCGATTCATAAAAACCACAACGAATATAACCTCTTTCACGAACTATATCGAGTGTTGGCCTCGCATCAAACGTTGGAGCTCTAGTTGGTTGCATTGATGGTATATTTGCCGTATCCTCATCATCATTATTGTTGTTATTCGCTCGAACTATAAATACTGACATCAATACAGCAAGTACTACAAGCACAACAGAGAAGATTATTGCAAACCGTTTACATCTTTGCTCCATATATCCGACTTTCTGTGCTTCATACACTGGTGTATCATCATGTTTATCATCTTCTTCCTCAACTAACTGTGCTTCAATCAATACCGATTCCCGAATACTTAACCGATCAATTGCTGCATTTATTCTTCCGGCAACAGATCGATACATTGCGCTTGTTCTCCGTGATGGCTCTCTAGTGTTTTCAACAGTCTCCGATGTTGTCTGTCGCCTGCACTGTTGTATTTGTGATGGTGTTGGCTCTTCTCCTCCATCATTTGCAGCTTCATTATTATCTCCATTTTCTGTTTGTGCTGCCGCTGCAGCTGCCTCTCGTACTCGTCTACGCTCTTCACGGTTCCTCTGACGTGCAGAAGGACTAGCCAATCCCTGAAAGAATCTTCTATTGACCTGAGGTGCTCGTTGATTTATTTGTTGCGCACCTACTTCTGTACCATCAGATGATATTCTTTCCTTCCTTGTTTCAACATTATTATTGTTATTTTCAATAGTATTATTATTGCTTTCAATATCATAATCTTCTATATCTCCCCTCTCTGGAGTTTTTTCCTCCTCGATCCCCCCTTCATTGAATATATCATTATTATTTATACTCTCACTCATTTGTATTGTTTAGTTGTGCTTATTGATCTTTGGTTTAGTTGGTTATTTGGATATATTTAGCAATATCTGAGATAGATAATACTTATTGCTTATTGTCTGATAATACTAATACTATCTGTGTTAAAGTCTGACAATATTATGATTATATTCTAACAAAGATGTCGACGGAGAACTACCACCGCTCTTAGTTTATGCATTAAACAATACTACAGCGCGCCCCGATCGCCTATCGATCAGAGGACAATATCGATAATTTCATCGATTCACAATCATCATGCCGACGACGGACAGACCCTTTTGCAGTCAAATGAGCAAATTATGAGAGTGTATCCTACGTGTTAGTTGTATCATGAAGACATCATTGTTGGTACAATAGCACAATAATAACATTTGACCTGTTCAATACCATTAGAGATATATTAGCGTCTTTGTGGTGGTCCGTAGTCTGTATTATCGGCGGCCTTGACAATAGATCGGGAAGGAGGAGTACCTTTAGATACCACATAACAAAAGATATCTGACAACTTTTTTCTTTGTTTGCAACGGAGACGATAATAACAACCATGCCAACTAATAAAAAGAAGGACAACGACGATGTAGTACCGCAAGATGAGTCTCTCTCAACATGTCTACTATTTGAACCAAAAGTTGAGAATGGAGGAGTAATTTCCAACGATGGTTTATACTTCATTGCAAATCACAAATACAAACCCAGGAAAGTCCGCGTTTGTATTGTTTTATCATGCACATATGTGTGTTCAATGTGAAGTCTTGGTGATTTGGCTACTTCATTTGTCCCTCCATTGCACTCATTTGCTTGCCCTTGCAACCCACATGTACTAATATATGCTATGTTTACCTCTCCTCGTCTTCGTAAACTGTGCAACGCGCATCTTCCAGTGAATATACACATCTTGACAACTTACTCAATCCAATGTGGACATATCTAACTGAGTTACTTCCCATGTGGTTGGCACCGAATATGGTTACAATGATTGGTGGATTACATTGTGGTGTGGCATATGCATGTTTATGGTGGTACTCTCCAGACTTTGATAAATCTCCTCCAGATTGGGTGGTAGCTTTAGCAGGTTGGTGCACCATTGCATATTATACTTTGGATTGTATGGATGGGAAGCAAGCTAGAAGAACCGGTAGTAGTAGTCCATTGGGTCAACTTTTGTAAGTAGTATTTATGTATTGTTTCATGTATATACACACTCTTCTGCATCTATCATGATAATGTGTTAATGATGTGATGTGATATATAACTAACATTTGCTTTATATACATTCACCCTTATGCATCTATTATATATCATCTAACAATATTTATGCTTTACTCATTAGTGATCATGGGTTTGACTGTATCTGCACATTATTCTTCTTGTCTACAATGGGTTCCTACCTTACATTCGGGGGTTCATATTGGTACCCTATGCTCCAAATCTCATTGCAATTTGCATTCTTCATGGCACAGTGGGAAGAGTATCATACACACGTTTTACCTCATTGTGTCGGGAAATGGCTAGGGGTAACCGAGACGAATTATTCAATGGCAATTATTACTTTGATTAATAGTCAAATTGACCGGGAAGCATTCTATCGAAGACCAATGTCACAAGTTCTAGCACCATTAGGTGATGCCGTGTTACAACAAATTCCCATCATTGTAAAGGAGTTGGAGTTTCGTCACTTTTTGATGGTTCTATGGGCACTAATGTCTCTTGTTCTAATGACTCTTTCACTGTTGAGAGTAATGGTTCACCCAAACATTGTAGGCGATGGAAACAAGTCCTCTGCTGATATTAGAAAAGGTCGTCTCAATGCAATTTCCAGGCTGTCAACACCATTTGCTCTGTCTGTGACCGCTTTAATTGTGCCTCCCACAGCAGTTCGAACTCGATACCTCTCAGTAACACTAGGACTGGCATTCTCAATTCTTACCAAAAAGATGATTGTTTTTAGTATGGCAAAGATGAAGTTTGCAGCCGTGCAGTTTGATGCCGTTCCAATCTTACTCGCTGCATTGTGGATACGATACGACGACCGATTAACCAAAGAAGGAGCTGACTTTGTCCTTGGAGTGTTATGCTTTTGGTATACCTTTAGAATGTTGAGATGGGTCAATGTTACAATCAATCAAATATGTACAAAGCTTGATATCAATTGCTTATCTCTTGGCAAGAGGAAGAAGGATTAAGAGTCTTTGTATTTATGTGCTCGGTTGGCACAGATATGTTAAAAGATGAGATATTTATTACACTTATATGTTGCTACTACTACTAAACTATCCAAAATAGAGTTTTCTATCAAGTAAAACATGAAAACTGATACTAACAAATTATTAACAAATTCAGTTGCAACACAAACAATACAAATATGCAGCATCCTCCTCAAAACAATATGCCGGTGCCTGGGGGCCCTGGTGGACCACCCCAACAAGCCAATGGTGCTGGAGGTCCAGCTGGACATGACGATTCCTACTTTACAGAGGTGAGTTTACACTTTTTGAACATATCTTATGTCATATTCATTACTTGGTATGGTGCAGCCTTCCTGTCTTATTTGGCTTGTAAACTAATGTGATGCAAATCTAATATAATCTATCCTCATACTATATTATATACTTCTAGTCTCGCAAAGGTGAAGTTAATGAACTCCGTCAACTACTACGTACATTTGGTACAGAGAGGGATAAGAATCGTAAACGAGAAATTATGAAAAAGGTTATTGCCTACATGACGTTGGGTATAGATGTTTCACGGTTGTTTACTGAAATGATGTTGGCCATTGAGAGTGAGTTTATATTTTATTGTTGTATTGCTGTTTAATATTGTTGCTGTAGTCATATTTCTGTACTCATGTTATATTAATGCAATTATTAATCCAGCACGTGATTTGGTAATTAAGAAGATGGTATATCTATTCTTATGCAACTATGCTGAGACACATCCTGATTTGGCACAAATGTGCACAAATACATTAGTTAAAGATAGTGGTAACGAAGATCCGATGGTAAGAGGGCTGGCACTTCGTGCCTTGTGCTCATTAAGGTTACCTCAAATGATTGAATATACAAGTGAACCATTACGAAGATCATTACAAGATGGACATGCCTACGTTAGGAAGACGGGTGTTATGGGTATATTAAAAATGTATCATTTGAACAAGGAAGAGTTTGATAAGGCTGCATTTAATGATATCTTGTATGATATGTTACGAGACCCTGACTCCTCAGTTGTAACGAATTGTATATTGGTATTGAATGAGATAATGGCTGATTCGGGTGGTATGGCTCTCAACCGTGCAATCATGCTTCACTTATTGAACCGCATTCATGAGTTTAGTGAATTTGGAATATTATCAGTGCTAGATCTTGTACCACGATACATTCCAGCAAATGATGAGGAGGGATTTCAAATCATGAACTTGTTAGATCCAGTATTAAGGACTTCGAATGCACCCGCTGTCGTGGCCACTATTCGTGCCTTTTTGTCAATTGCAGACGCCATTGGTAAACGCTCGGGGGATGACCGTGATGAAGATTCTCCCACTGTTGATGATTTGAAGAGGCAGGTATGCATTCGAATTAAGGCACCTCTTGTTACGCTAGTGTCATCAGGCTCGGCAGAATTGACTTATGTGCTACTAAAGTATGTTGATCAATTGATTGATCAATGCCCTGGAATCTTTGATGATGAGTATCGTCAATTTTATGTGCGATATAGTGACCAAACACATATCAAACATTCCAAAGTGAGGATATTAGCCAAGTTGGCCAACCCTGATACCGCTCCTGATATTGTAGCTGAGCTTGGAGAACTTGTTGCTGATGTAGATGATACGATGGGACGTCTTGCAGTGAGATCAATGGGTGATATTGCAATTCATGATAAAGGAGGTGATGGGGCCGTCGAATCAATTGCCAGGCGTCTTGTTGAAATGCTTGATTTGCAGGGCATAGCTCACGTCTCATCTGAGGCTGCTACTGCCCTCGCTAATCTTGTCAGACGTCATCCTAGTATCATTACAGTCGTGTCGGCACCTCTCCCTCGTGCCTTGAGATACATTACAGAACCAACGGGAAAAGCTTCTGTTATCTTCCTTCTTGGTGAATATGGCGAGTTAATCACCGAGGCTCCATACGCTTTGGAGAGAGTTATTGATTCATATGATAATATTGCTGACGAGTGTGTGAAAACTGCTCTATTGGCTGCCACAGTGAAACTGTTCTTTCTACGTCCTCCAGAAGTTCAACAAATGCTCGGTAGAATATTGAAGAAGGCTACTGAGGATGCATCTTCACAGGACCTACACGATCGTGCCTTATTTTACTACCGTTTATTGAGATCTTCGCCTGATCTGACTATGGCCAAGTCAATCGTTACATCAAAATCAACGACAATGACTACAGACCAATTTGCAGAAGAAGACGACTCGGAACTTCGAGATGCACTTATGAATGAATTCAACACCCTCTGTACAGTGTATCGATGTAAGCCAGAAAATTTCATTGATGAAGAGAATATAAGTCCATTCGTCAAGATGCCAGAGGAACATCCATTGCCAAGAGAGGCAGCAGCGGCACCCATTTCTGATCCCGGCGTTAATACAATTACAGATCAGATGGGTGGTGCATCAGTGTTTGATAATGCTGCAGCTACTCCTGCTCCCGTACATCCACCAGCTCAACAATCAGGAGAAGTCGACTTGTTGGGCTTTGGAGACGACACTCCTGCAGCACCGCCGCCACCAAGTACAAACTCATTACAATCGCTATCACTGAAATCAAATGCGACACTTACTGGTGAAGAGTATCAAGGTAAATGGGGAGCTGTACCAGACGCCGAAGCCACTGTCATTTCTACACTACCCATGGGATCTGTGCCGACATCAACAGATGCAGTTGAAAGTTCTCTAGGTACCTTTAATGTAAAGACAATGGCTTCTGGAGACCTTCCAACTGAAATCAAATTATTCCTTTACACTCAAGAAGAAGACACATTTGGTGGCGGCTACTTTTTGATTCAGGCAGTTGTTATGAAGGCTCCTACATCTTTGTCACTGACGATTAAACCAAGTGGCGGCGATGTAGACCCAAGTAAGAGAAAGGAGAAGATTGATCAACTAGTTGAGCTTATCAAATCAGCACTTGGAGAGTACATGTCATAAAATATTAGAGACGGCCATTATTGTAAAGTTTCTTCTTAAGTTATAAGAATACAAAGGAGTCCTAGATGATAGCTTTCACATAAACCACACTTCAGCAATTCATCCACTTTTAGTTTCCCATAGCGTATGAGAAGACAACATAGCCTATGATCATAGCGTAGAAACCAAAGTTGCTATTGCTCTTCTCCGTCTTTAGCTGTCCAACTGCCTGCTGTACCGTTGAGTTTGACGATTGTAGTCTGTCTTGCAATTCCTTAATCTTTCCAGTTGGTGTCACCCTTGGCAATGCAACCGCTGGAGCTGTAGAAGTGGCCAACCTATTACCACCGCCTCCACCACCACCAGAAGCTTGAACATTTTGTACACCAATTTGAACATCCCTCAATACCAACAAAATATCCTTATTCTGTTCCTGCAATGCCAATAGTAACTGTCGTGTCTGTGCCTCTAAATCAACATATAGATACCCACCAATAGATCGACATCCATTCATCAATGCGGGGAATAAGGTATGCATCAACCATACACATTCATATTCAGTATTCTGAGGGAAGAACCACGAAGGGAATGGATTACCCCTACTTGTCATAACAGATATTTCAATAACCAACATGACAATTAAACCCGTGAATGTCCATTGTCGTGCCAATCCTGAACGCTTCCCAAGTGTTAATACATATGCCATAATCCCCCAAGTAACATAGAACACACCTAATTCAATAAAGAATTGTGTTTCATCAAATCGTTTATTGGAATTAATACCATCTTGACCAAATTTGTTGTATACTTCTCTAAATTCCATATCCATTAATACATCATAGGCTTTCTTAACACGGTCAAATTTAGCAGAGGCAGTGGGATCATTGGGATTTTTATCTGGATGGAGCTTTAGACTTAGTTTTTTGTACGAACGTTTAATATCTAGTGGACTTGAGTTACGATTAACATTGAGAAGAGCGTAATGATTTGGACCCTTGGCTTGCATTTCCATTCCTTATTATTATTTGTGATAGGTATTAAGTATTATTGATTGTGATGTGTAATGGATTGTGATGTTTAATGGGTAGAAAGGTATGATGTGCACAAGATGTGAGCAAAGTAAGTATTACAATATCTACCGCAGAATATGCACATAATAAACACGACGTACCAGTTTTCACAGCAGCCAATAAAGCAAGGAAACTAATAGCATACATGATAGACTTCTTCCTTTCAAACCTTCCAGGTCTTAATATCCAAGCAGTTGCTGGATGAACTATGAAAACATAGAAGAAAAAGCCAGACAATCCCGAGAGATCATCTCCCTGTGGTGGTGCGCTTTCTTCTGACATAATATAATAGAATTATGAGTATATGGGGACGGATGTGATTGGCAGCTGTTATTAGTGGAGGTGATGGACGCTGAAATAAATATGATGAAAAAATGTTCCAACTCATCACCATGATTTGGCTTAGGGCGAGGGGGCGTACCCTCCGAAAGCACAGGCTACAATTGCGACACCAATAAAGGAAAAAGAGTTCTAGGGATATACCCCTAAATATAGCCCCAAATTCTTGTTTTATTAATTTTTTCCCAACACAACCTGTCAAGATGGTAAGGCGGCGACTACTAGGAGCATTCCTCCTCTTCTCTACACACCGTGATGGCGGCGTTGCAATAAGAATACAATCGGCAAATGCATTTGCACCTCCAGCGCATCCATTGATCCCATATGTATCAACCAAGAAATCAAACTAAATGAAGCAACAAATGACCCAGCAACGAATGCAGCACTTCCTGCCATTGATTTGTCCTTATTGAAGAACCATTTGTTTGTTT
>Ga0214480_101418_pt1 | contig 10007 bp, 8 predicted proteins | sample M1_20Mar14CPVII9_3_FD_165042 | JGI IMG/M metagenome (GOLD analysis project Ga0214480, IMG submission 165042) | Marine eukaryotic communities from Monterey Bay, California, United States - M1_20Mar14CPVII9sort6BwellE17 | ecosystem: Environmental > Aquatic > Marine > Unclassified | place: USA...
TCACTTTGCAACCGAGGATGCCGAGGACGTTGCAGATTTTATAACTCCATGTCTTGATTTTGATCCCAACGATAGAGCTACAGGTTTAGAGTGTCTTAGAAGTGATTGGTTACGAGATGATAACTAATAAATCGATTAAGTATGTTAAACAAAAGTAGGATTGGATTAAGTAGTTGCTTTAACCCTAGCTACATATTATCGACACATTATATGAGTACTTTGCTCTTTCGCTCGCTGGTATCCTTGGTATCCTTTTTCTGTTGGTCAAATCGCTAGCTTAATCAACAACAGACACAAAAAACATCACTCAAATACTTTGCGGACCGGCACCTATGGTACTCCTCTCACAAATCTCGAAGTGCTCTTGGTGAAGAACACGCATCAATTAAAATATCACAGTAATTGGTTTATAGCGCCGGTATTATTAGTATTGTAATTTAATCTACAAAAATAAACCATGGCTTGCTCCGACCTCGATTTCTCGATGGATGCGAGTATGGCTTCTGCCGATTCATCGTTTGATATGGAGAACTTTAATCCACAAAAGACCACTACCAGCAAAGGTGGCAAGAAGGCTACTGTAGCACCTACCAAGAAGAAGGCAGCAGCCACTACTACCAAGGCCAAGGGTGGTAGTAAAAAGACTGTCGAACAAACCTATCAGAAGAAAACTCAACTTGAACATATCCTCCTCCGTCCTGATACCTACATTGGTTCAACACAGGCCGTTACTCAACCAATGTTTGTACTAAATGCTTCCACTAACCGTATTCATCAGAAGGATGTTACCTTCACCCCCGGACTTTACAAAATCTTTGATGAAATTGTCGTAAACGCCGCTGATAACAAACAACGTGATCTAAACATGGACCGTATGGAAGTTAGTATTGATGCCGAAAGTAATACCATCTCGGTATTAAATAATGGTAAAGGTATCCCAGTCGTTATGCATAAGGAACATAATTGTTATGTCCCCACATTAATCTTTGGACATTTGTTGACTGGATCGAACTTTGATGATGACGAGAAGAAGACTACCGGTGGACGTAATGGATATGGTGCCAAGCTAGCCAATATCTTTAGTACCGAGTTTATTGTGGAGTGTTTGGATTCGGAGAATGAAAAGAAGTTTACACAGGTATTTCGTAATAATATGCATGTTAAGGAGGAACCTACTGTCAAGAAGGCTACCAAATCTGAAATTAAAAAGGGTGATTATACCAAGATTACCTTCAAGCCTGATTTGGAACGATTTGGTATGTCAACATTGGATGTTGATACTATTGGCTTGTTGTCTAAGCGTGCGTATGATATTGCCGGGAGTATGGCAAATAAGGAGGGGAAGAAGCTTAGCGTACACTTGAATGGGAAGAAGTTACCCGTGAAGGATTTTAAGAGTTACCTAGCATTATTTGATGGTATCACTCCACCCGCTGCGTTTGAGAAGGTCAATGATCGATGGGAGGTTGGTGTTGGCGTTTCTGATGGTAGCTTCCAGCAGATTTCATTTGTGAATGCCATTGCTACTACCAAGGGTGGTGGACATGTTAACTACATTGCCGATCAAGTTGCCAAGAAACTCCAAGCCGTAGTCAAGAAGAAGAATAAGGGTGGTGCCGAAATCAAGCCAAATCAGATTAAGAATCATCTTGCCATCTTTGTGAATTGTCTTGTTGAAAACCCAACCTTTGATAGTCAAACAAAGGAGAATTTAACTATCCGCCCATCAACATTTAATTCCGTCAAGTTGACTGACAAATTCATGAAGTCAGTTGAGAAGAGCGGCGTCGTGGATTCTATCATGTCTTATGCCAAGTTCAAGCAGAATCAGGCCCTCAAGCGTAAGGGTGGTACCAAGAAGACCAAGTTGACTGGTATCACTAAACTTGATGATGCCAATAATGCCGGTTCTGCCAAGTCAAAGGATTGTACTCTTATCATTACCGAGGGAGATTCCGCCAAAAGTTTGGCAGTGTCTGGACTATCCGTCGTTGGCCGTGATTATTACGGTGTCTTCCCCCTTAAGGGTAAGCTATTGAATGTTCGTGATGCAACTCATGCACAGATTATGAAGGTAAGAATAGACAATTTATATGTGTGATTATCTTGTACGTTTGTAGGAAATGCGCACTCACGTCAACCCTTCTTCTCTCTATTAGAATGAAGAGATTATGAACTTGGTTGAGATTATGGGTCTCAAGTTCAATGTCACATACACTCAAGAGAATATCAAGACACTTCGTTATGGTCATTTGATGATCATGGCTGATCAGGATCACGATGGTAGTCATATTAAAGGATTGGTGATTAACTTCATTCACCATTTTTGGCCGTCTTTACTTGATGTTCCTGGCTTCTTGCAGCAATTCATCACACCCATTGTCAAGTGTACCAAGGGAAAGAAATCGGAAACTTTCTTCACCCTTCCCGAGTATGAAGAATTCAAAGAGTCAACTGGTAATGATGCCAAAGGATGGCATATCAAGTACTACAAGGGTTTGGGAACCTCGACTAGTAGTGAAGCTAAGGAGTACTTCTCCAATCTTGATATTCACGAGATTCACTTTAATGAATTGGGTACTGATACTGTCAGCCGTGATGACGACGAAGATGTTATGGAAATGGCCGATGATGACGCCATCAACACTGGAGCTGGCCTTATTGAGATGGCATTCTCCAAGAGTAGGGTTGAGGATAGGAAGAAATGGCTCAACACGGTTGAAAAGGACACCTTCCTCAACTACAGTGAAGCCCAGAAGAATGGTATTAATTACTCAGACTTCATTAACCGAGAACTCATTCTCTTCTCTCAGTACGATAATGCCCGTTCTATCCCTCATTTACTTGATGGATTCAAGCCATCCCAACGTAAGGTGATGTATGCATGCTTCAAGAAGAAGGTACGTTTATCTTGTCGACAGATCATTGTAATACTGCTGTTATGTTTTTGGTATCACAAGCTAACACTACATTGCCATCTCTTCCTCTCTCTACTTACCTTTAGCTTAAGAGTGAGATTAAAGTTGCTCAGCTTGCGGGTTACATTGGGGAGCACTCTGCCTACCATCATGGTGATATGTCGTTGAATGGTACCATCGTTGGTATGGCACAATCATACGTTGGCTCGAACAACATCAACCTTCTCTATCCTGCTGGTCAGTTTGGTACCCGTCGTATGGGTGGTAAAGATTGCGCTTCCGCTCGTTACATCTTCACCAGGCTAGAAAAGATTGCTCGTGCCATCTTCCATCCCGATGATGATTCATTGTTGAACTACCTAAATGATGATGGTTTGTCTATTGAGCCCGAGTACTACATGCCTGTCATTCCCATGGTCCTTGTGAATGGATCTGACGGTATCGGAACGGGTTATTCCACCACAGTTCAGAATCATGACCCTCGTGAGATCATTGCCAACCTTCGTAAGATGATCAACGGTGAAGAGCCTGAGTTCATGCATCCTCACTTTGCTGGATACACGGGCGAATTGACTGCCGAAACAGGCAAGAGACAGGGAAGTTACATTGTCAAGGGTAAAATTGAACGTACCAACGATACCACTTTGCTCATTACTGAGCTACCAATTGGCAAATGGACTCAAGATTACAAGGCATTTCTTGAGGGTATGATGACTGGAACCGAGAAGTCTCCTAGTGAAATTTCTGATTTTAAGGAAAATCACACTGATACCACCGTCTCCTTCACTGTCGTTTCAACGAAGGATAAGATTGATGGATTTGAGAAGTTCAAGGGTGGTCTTCATGGCAAGTTCAAGTTACAATCCTCAATCTCCACTAACAATATGACATTGTTTGATGATCAGGGTAAGATTCACAAGTACAAGACGTCACTTGATATCCTTGGTATGTTCTTCCACCATCGTCTTGAGTTTTATGTCAAGCGTAAGGCCATGCTCCTCGAGAAGATGAGTAAGGAGCTTACAATCTTGGAGAACAAGGCCCGTTTTGTCGAGGAAGTTTGCAAGGGAGAACTTGTCGTTAGCAACAGGAAGCGCAAGGAGTTACTTCATGACTTGAATGAGCGTGGATATGATTTGTTCCCCAAGGATGGTAAGAAGGAATCGGAGGATGGCGACGACGAAGATGAGACCGTCGAGGAGAATGCATCTGATGCCGAGCTATCCAAGGGATATGAGTACTTGCTTGGAATGAAGGTATGTCGTATAATATGCTTGTTTAATTCAATAATAGTATGTGTACTAATATATCTCACAAACACCATCTATTCAAATCGTCACATCATAGATTTGGAGTCTTACATTTGAGCGTGCTGAGGAGTTACGTCGCCAGAAATCTGACAAGGCAGACGAAGTCGAGAAACTTGAGGCTACAACACCCCAGGCCATTTGGTTGTCGGATTTGGATGCGATTGACGAGGCTTTAGATGAGCGGGATGTAGATAATGCTGCTGAATTAAAGAGGGAGGTACAAGCTCAGAAGAAGAACACTGCTCGTAATGCCAAGAAAGCCACTGCTGCTAAGAAGAAGGCTCTCAAGAGTAAGAAGAAGAAGAAGGACGAGTGGGACTCTGAACTCGAGGATTCAGACGAATCTGACGATGATGACTTTGTTGTATCGAAGCCTGCTCCCAAAAAGACTGTCGTGAAGAAGAAGCCTGTTGTAAAGAAGCCTGTCGTAAAGGCCGCCGCGAAAGCTCCTCCTGTTGCTGCCGCCGCCACCTCCTCTTCTACTACTTCTGTTGATGATACCTTGAGTGTCCTTGAGAAACTCTCTATCAATGAGGATAAGGAAGTTGCCAAGCCTGCACCAAAGAAAGCTGCTGCTCCCAAGAAGGCCGCTGCTCCCAAGAAAACAGCACCTGTCAAGAAGGCTCCGGCAAAGAAGAAAGCGCCAGTGAAAAAGGCAAAGAAGTATGATTCATCTGATGATGATAGTGATGACTTCATGGGAAGTGATAGTGACTCCGAGGTGGAGATGTCTGCTCCTGTCCCTGCTCGGGCTAGGAGTGGCCGCGCTGCCGCTAAAAACCGTATTGTGTACTCCGTTGATGACTCTGATAGCGATTCAGAGGCTGAATTTGATGACGACGGCTCTGATAGTGACTTTGACTAAGGGAAAGACAGGGGATGATTTGGAGCTGTCGTTGTAAATATGTTTGCGCACTCAATGATGATTTTGGGAAGAAAGATAACAAATAGGATCAAATTATATATACTCTTGCCTAGTAGTTGTACTTGTCAATGTTACTATATATTACAATGTATTATATTACTAGTCTACATATTTACCTAACACAACCATATCAATCTATGCAGCCATAGAAACAAGAGCTCTCAATATCGAATCTTGTCTAGACACAGTTGTACTCTTCACCACTGTTGGGCGACCTTCCAACAAGGCAATCACCTCCTCTTTGTTTTTAGTTGATACCTTCTTTGCCAACTTCAAAGCGTTTGAGCCCTTCTTTGTTCTATGATAAACTGATGATGGACATGCTTGTATCAATTGTTGGACTACCTCTGTACTAGCGCCAAAGTGAACTGCAACATGAAGTGGAAGCCAACCATTATAGTCTGCATAGAGTGTAGATGCGGAATTGGCCTTGAGTAATGTCTTTACTCCATCGAGAGAGGCGCCATTGCTACAGCAATAGTGGATAGGAAGTCTTCCTAATACATCAGGTTCGATTGTCGCGCCGACATATTGTCGTGCTAGATATTCAATTACCTCTGGTTTCTCCGCCATTTGGCATGATACATGGAGAGGCAATCTTTTAAAGGAGGTTTCCTTTGCACTTAATGCATCAGGGTATGCCTCAACTATAGCTTTTATAACCTCTAATGGAGCGTGTAATGAACAGGCTACATGTATTGGTAGAACATGTGAATCATGATCACCATCGAAGAAACCAGCTTGTGAAGACCATACTTTAGCATCATTAGGATGACGTTCTATTTCTGTAATAGCTGACTTCCAATCCTCGTTGAATAGATATTTATTGAGATTACTGCGGTGGGTATTAAATGGTAAATGTAGATTCATCGTCGTATATTATTATATGTATTGCAATTGCAGTAGAAATGTTTGAGATAGGTCTTTTTTATTAGTATTGCAAAGTAGTGCGAGTTGTGATAGATGACGATGACAAGATATTATGATGTCCTTCCTGTTGATATTGTATTGAAGATTGATCGTCGTTGATATTGATATGATATATATGATATCGACGATGGGAAGAAAGATATATATTGTTAACTTGTGTTCTAACTTATAACTTAGAAAAATTATGTGATATTGACACAACAAAGATGGTTATCTTGCCATCCAATACTGAATACTTGCATAAGAGGCCCGAGCAATTCAAGAAGCCTAAATAATCATTGCTCGCCCCCCACATTCAAGCCAATACTGAGTAGAGTCCTAATATTGCATGAAGTTTGTAAAAATTGGACAGGCATGATGGCTTAAAGGGGAAATTCAATGTGATCGCAATAAAGAGCCTTCCCAACTACACTATCTAAATCTCCACATCAAATAAATACAGTGAACAATATACGATTACTGATGCCTGCACAGGCAGTCTATGTGCCTGCATAACCTCTAAGCAGTTCTATGTACTCATGATTCAAATGGTGTAACATGATAATATGATGTGAGTGTTTTATTCTATGATGATGATCATATTTATTTGACATACGATAGAGGCACAAACAATAGCTAACAATAGGTACAATATAATCATCATCATGGACAACGACTCCTCCACTACAACTAATACTGTGGCATCATCACGTGCTGATATAATGAAGCAAATTGTATCCCAAGCAGCAACAGTTAGACAGAACTTTGAATCAGGCAAGAGGAAGCACTCCTCAATTGCTACTGCAAAGGCAGCACAGCAAATGATTGCTCGAAGAAGAACAACAACGGAAGAGTATCAACAATCTCAAAGTTCTGGGCAAACTACTACTGAACAACCATGGCGGATGACTAGCCATATCTTCCATTCGCATATTGCTAGTTATACAAAGACAACACCACCACCATCATCAATACCCACATCTTCTTCTTTAGCAGCGCATCATCAACCACCACAACAATATCCGGTAACTTCAGTATCACCTCGTGTTTCTGATGGTATAATGCTGGCAGTAAGTAAATAGTGTCCATTCTTATAAGTATGAATCATTCAGCTTCTTACATATCTGGCTAATACTATTATAGGCCTCTCCAAATCCAATTACTGTCACTTATAATGATGTTGTTTGTGGTAAAGGAACAACGACCGGAAAATTAGTTGGCAATCAACGCTATCAAGTATGGATTGATCTTCATAGAGAACAATTTGCCAAGTCTTTTTCTGAAGAAGGTCGGAGAAATATCGCAACCTCAATAGTAAATGCTGGAAAGTCCGCGTCAGTATTGTTTCATCATATAAATTCAAGTGTTTTATATGATGTCTCGGCACTTTGGCTACTACGTTTGACCTTACTGTACCTTATTTGATTGACTTTTTGCAACCCACATATACTAACATATGTTATATCATCTCTCTTTCACCTTCATACTTGTAAACACATATCTTCCAGTAATTGGTGCCAATCCCAATGGAAGGTTCTTATCTCTTGATATTCATAGTGGATTATGGTATGATGTTGGGTTTGATAGAGCTGTCGCTATCACATACGAGAATCTCCTAGCCGAAAGTGGTAGGATGTATTCTAGTTCACCTAAGAAGATGGCGTCTGTTAAACGGACATTTGTCTCAAAGGCAGCTTAGTGCACTGCATGTGTTTAATTGTACAGTATAGACCAATTTTGTAATTGACCGAGAATAAAGCAGTACGTTAGTATTGATTGTTGTATAAAGTAATGATCGAGTCCAAGTAGAATCACGTTTTGCACCTTATCTCATGATCTTAGGAAGAAGAAGGTCCGGCCCTAGCACATTTGGTGCTACAGAAATTCACTCCAAACTAGATACGATATCAATGAAGGAGCACATATTGTTAGAAATCAGTAAAAGCACATCATTTGCACAATATACATATGAGTATACAACCTTTGCTTACCTTTTCAAATCCTGACCCCAAGATCCCTTCTCCACATGCACCACAACGCTTTTTGCTCTCCTCTTTCTTCTTTTCAAGTTTTAATGCTTTCTCCTTCTTCTCTGCTTCTATCCGTTCGAGTCTCTTCTTCTCTTTAGCTCGTTCTTTGGCCTTTTGTCGTTTGAGTTTTCTCTTTGCAGCTGCTTTTGCCTCCTTCTCCTCAGCAGTCAATGGTGCATTTTGTGTTGCAGTCCTGGTGTTGTCAACTTTATCATTCTCATTGATACCTGCCTCCGATGACAACTTGGAATCTAGTATATCTGTATCCTTCTTTGATTTAGAGCTCTTTATAAAAGCAATACGATCCCATTTTGCCCATTGTTGTGATCTCCATTCATCAATTTCCGCTCGAGCTGATATTAATTTATCTTCCGCTTTCTTCTCATCCTGCATTTGCATCAGTGCATCTTCTTTTGCTTTCCTGCGTGCTTCAATACGAATCCGTTTCCGCTGTAATGCATCTAGAAAGTATTTTTGTTGCGCTCTTTCAAGTCTCTTTGCCTTTTCTTCCTCCTCTTGTATAGTTAGATTGGCTACATGACGAGCAGTATGTAAAAGACCACTAACATATTCTACAACTTCTCCGTGATCAACATCAGAGTTATTAGTTGGAGGTTGCTGCGGTATAAACTCCTTGGCATTTACATTAAGGTAAGGGAATGCTTCTTGTACTTCTATCCAGTTACTTATATCGGCTTCTTCCACTGCAATTTCGTCATCATCAATAATTTGCAATCCTTCTGTTTGGTAGTTACTTGAGCTCATCCCTAGATCATCTGAATTGTTATTGGGATTGTGATTAAGATTGAATCCTCCTGGCAGTGCTATGTTTGACGACTGTGCAGTTTGTGGTAATACTGCATCACCATTTATACTTTCAACAACCGGATTTCTATGTCCAAATACAAACAGCCCACGTAATGCCACGCCGGCCTCATTCCTCAACATCTCCGCCCTCCGTAGTTGACTTTCAGTTGTTTCATTAGTACTAGTTTTAACTTTAATGCTTTCTCGGAGGAGGAAGTTTTCTTTTACTGACAACTTATCTCCACGTAATCCTAATGATTCTAGGTGTTGTTGTTGAGCTTGGCTATTTCCTCTCTGGAATATATGCTCATTGAGATGGTAGTCCAAGCATACACAATCATCATAAGTTAGAGGTACTCGTGTTAATGGATTCGTAAAGTTCCCTTGTGATATGATATAAGTTGCAAGCGCTAACCCATCAAAGTAAGTCTCATGCCTCTTACCATCTATCGTATCAACTAATGCATACGGTGGGTATTTTAATGTTGATAATGGCTCTAGAGTAATCGGGCATTCCTCTGTTAGGCTATTCCACCACATCTGTTGTGAGGAGGCCATCTAATCTCGATACAATCGAAGGTGCGGGCCCGCCCGCGGTGGTACCAAAATTATACTATTCAAACACCTCCCTCTTCATACAATATACATGCATATAACTACAGCACTACTAGTGTTAGATGTTGGTAGATGAAGCCGCCAAATGATTAGGTACTCTTACATCGAACATACACTTTTATGAGAGTATCAAAAAAAGACACCGATAGAGATCCTCTTTATTTAACTGATAAGAGGACAATTGTACTATCGATTGGTTTGCAATATTGAAGGCAGGTTCTAGCGATGTAATATGGCAACATAATGGTGTCTGATAGATCGATTTACATAATTTTTCAATTGGTGTTGGTCAAGATACCCATCTATCTGAGGACTGAGGACTGAGGACTAACAGAGTTTTCAATGGATGAAAACTGTTGTTGAGACGGCATTCCAAGTTGAACAGAGGAGGAAGAATAAAGGCCTTCCGCCGCCACCGCCAGATCCAAATAAAATCACCGATTCAGAGAACAAAGGGTTGGGTACTAACCTACGCCCTACGTCTGGAAACGTA
>Ga0214480_101419_pt1 | contig 10005 bp, 4 predicted proteins | sample M1_20Mar14CPVII9_3_FD_165042 | JGI IMG/M metagenome (GOLD analysis project Ga0214480, IMG submission 165042) | Marine eukaryotic communities from Monterey Bay, California, United States - M1_20Mar14CPVII9sort6BwellE17 | ecosystem: Environmental > Aquatic > Marine > Unclassified | place: USA...
CATATGATGTTTCAATGCCCTATCCATATTACCTGCCCTCAACTCATTATTTCCTAGCATGAACCTTGCAAATTCACTTCCACCCATAGCTGCTTGCTCAAAATAATGCTGACCCTTCTTCATGTCAAGCATTTGTCCAAGACTTCCTCAGCTCAAGATGTACTTTATTTGAGCAACAATATGATACACACGGGTGTAAGGTTTTCAAGGTATTATAAATTTCCCTTCCTTTCACCTCAATTTTTTGTTGGTAACCACCCAACGATCATTTTTTATTTGGTTACGAAACCATGGATTTATTTTTTATTTGGTACCAGACAACTGGTACACACCACACATGAGATCTAGTGATAGTCTAGTATTCCTAGTCTACAGTTCCACTCTTTTTTCCACTTAATATATGTGAACATTGACCTTGTCAATAACCCCATATATCAAGTGTGGGAGGGTGATAGCGTTACGGTATCCTAGGTATCCTAGCCTAATACACTAGCTCACTATTCCTCTATTACATCATGTGTCTACTACATATATTAGTAGATCTGTCATGATATAAGTATCTTATCGTAAATATTGTGTCAATTCGCCTACCTCCTATCAATCAAATAATGAAATTCGAATACTACTGCGCTGCTGGTACTGATGCCGCTAAGCTAAACTATTATACCTTTGCTTTATACACATCAAGCTACGCTTCTTCTCTATCTCGCTTGATATCAGCATAATGCCAAAGATTGCATCACTCAGTGATTTACCTACATGTGGAATATTTTAAGATGAAAGTGATTTATTGATGAGTTGTTCCGATTGTTTCAGTGTGTGAGATTGTGAGAGGTTGAGTTACGCGTGCCGCCTAAGATTATCGAAGCATTATCATCATCCATTATTAGTTTTGATAGTCTACTATATGTAGTGCGGTAAGATAGTTAGTTGATTGTCGTTGTTTCAGGGCTCAAAATAGAATTTAAGTTTTTCAACAACCATTCTATACCTCATATCATACAATATCACGAGCTCACGATAAGGATTCAGCACTATTGGTGAATAGTATTATATTGATATACCAGATATACATATTGACACACCGCCGCTCTCTTATATACGATGAGCACATCCGATGAATGCAAAGAAGGTGCATCATCAAAATCTAGTGATGATGTATGTGATGTGATAGGGAAGTTACAGAATATGAACACAGAAGATAAAGATGATGTGGTAGTATCAGTATGTGCTAATTGCGGGAAAGAGGGTGCCAACAATATATGCAACAAATGTCAAGTAACAAGGTATTGCAATGCCGTATGTAAAAAGGTACACAAAAAGAAGCACAAGAAAGATTGCGAGGAACTCATCAGCCTTGCAACCGAGAAACGTAACGAGGAGCTCAAACTTTACGCAGAGCTTCATGATAAAGAACTATTCAAGCAACCACCACCTGCAGAAGATTGTCCAATTTGTTTTCAACGTATACCAACACTTGATTCGGGTGCTACATTCATGTCATGTTGCAGTAAAGAGATATGTGTTGGATGTATACATGCTCCAGTCTATGATAGCCAAGGCAATGAAGTTGATGAGAAGAAGTGTCCCTTTTGTAGAGTTCCAGTTCCTAAATCATACGAGGAAATGATTGAAAGGGAAAAGAATCTAGTGGATTTAGATGATCCTATTGCAAACTTCAATCGCGGAAATTATTACAAAGATGGGAGAAATGGATATCCACAAAGTTATGCAAAGGCATTGGAATACTGGCTTAGAGCAGGAGAACTTGGTTATGCTAAAGCATACAATAGTATTGGTGTATCATATCATAAAGGTGTAGGATTTAAAGTGGACATGAAGAAGGGTCAGCATTATTTTGAGCAAGCAGCTATGGGTGGAAGTGAATTTGCAAGGTTCATGCTAGGAAATAATGAGTTGAGGGCAGGTAATATGGATAGGGCATTGAAACATCATATGATTGCAGTAAGGAGTGGATTTGTTGAATCTTTGAATATGATCAAAGAGATGTACTCAAAAGGGCATGCAACAAAAGAAGACTACATGAAGGCTTTACAATCATATCAAACATATTTAACGGAGATTAAGAGTGATCAAAGAGATAAAGCTGCTGCTGACCGTGAGGATTATCGCTACTATTGATGGTATTTAAAGACTAGAGGTACATGCATGGTACCCTTCAGACTAACTCTATGATGTGCGTCGTTTGGTTGCAAACTCAGAGTACTGAGCCGATAATTGCCCCCCATAGAGTGATAGGAGAGATAAAGCTAGGTCTCATACTTATTAATCTAGCTTACTTGAGTATGAGATAGATCTAGTAACTCTAACTCTACCTCGCATTTGCATAGTCTTACTCCATTCTATTTTAAGAAGATTATAGCCCTGATCCATGATAACGATACTCCTCATGAAATGCAGCAGCTTCATCTCTCTGTGTGCTCTTAATCTCGCCTAAGTATGCCTGATATGATCGTAATGCTTTTATAGTCGTCTTTTGATGCATGTCCATCTGTATATAATTCTTTAATCCTTTCCAGAGAGTCATCATCTCCACTCCGCACTGCAATCGTGTAGTGCCTAGCTGCCCTCTCCATATTGCCCGCATTGTGTTCATTATAACCTACATTGCTCCTTGCCGTTGCATCTCCCCTCATAGCCCCTAGTTCAAAGTAATGAATAGCCTTCTTCTCATCAACTTCTACGCCATCTCCATTGATATATGCATATCCGATATTGAGGTATGCTTCGGCATCACCAAGATCTGCTGCTCGATGGAACAGTTCCAACGCCTTGGTATAATCCTGTGTGATTCCATATCTCCCATCTCGATAGTTGCATCCTATAGTGTTTATTGCATCTGCATCATTGACCTCCATTCGTTTAAGCAACCATTCAATCATCTCCTCGATTGCATCTGGTGCTCGAGTTCTACAAAATGCACACTTTTGATTGTCAACTTCATTCCCTTGGTTATCATAAACAGGTGCATAACAGCATCCGCTACATATCTTTTTTCCACAGCATGTCTGGTATCTACGTCCCGTTTCAAGTGTGGGCATTCGAAGGAAACATATCGGACAATCTTCGTAAGGATTTGGAGGCTGTTTGAATAACTTTTCATCATGTAATTCAGCCGCTCTTCTCTTACATTCCTTTTTATGCTGTGGTCGATGAGCAATTTGACAATCTCTGTTGCAATATTTAACTAATCTACATGCCGTACATGCTTTTAGTTTGTCACTCTCTTCCTCGCCCTTGCCACAATTGGCACATACCGATACTTCATTATCTTCTTTACCGGCCGTGTCTTCTGTACTACTCATTTGCTATGGTTGTTTATAATAACATATGTGATGGATTGTATCTTTGTAAATATTGTCAGTTAACCTATACACCTTCTGCCCTCTATCAATCTCGTGAGATATGCTAATACTACTACCACACCGTCACCACAACTGACACTGCTGGTGCTCAACTATATACCTTTGCTAATCTGCCGCTATGCTAGGCCAAGCGATCTTTTCATTTTTTGTCTTCAACTCTCAAATTGAGGTATACAATCATACCATATAAGTACATTGGATAGACATCGGTATTTGATAAAGATTGAAATATAAAAGAACGGTATACACTCGTCGCAAGATCTTTTCATTTTCGTCTTCAACTCTCGACTCACACATGTGGAATATTTCTCTCTCTTAGGAAAGAGTTTTCACCATTCAATGAAAACTGAGTTATTGTTTGTTTCATAATATGAGTACGAGAGGCTTGTGTCTGTGTAGAGAGTCACATACGCCGCCAACGATATCAAATACTGCATTATATATAGCGCAGTAGTAGTATCATTAGCGCTATAGGTTTGTCAGTTTTGGTAGTGATGAGAGTTGATTATCTTTTTTAAGTAAGGTACAGTTTGTAGATAGCAGTTTTGTTAGTGTGAGAGTCGATCATTTTTAAGGTCACAAAATAATAGATATACAGAAGCGTCTATCGTACTGCAAATTGCAAACAACTATCTCAATATATATCACGAGCTCGCGATAAGTTACTAATTCAGTAGTTACTTACATACGAACACAAGAATAACTTAATAAATATTGATGAACCGCCGCCAATAGCAATCAAATATTAACTGTCTGGTGTTATAGAATGATTAGTAGTATTATCAATAGTATATTACAGTGTTATCAATGTTTATCAAAGATTATGGTTGGTTCTAACCCAACACACCCATCGCCCTCTTTCTAGCTTACACGTGGAATACAGAAGTCCATTCAGTCCATATTTAAACGGTCCCCGCGAGATGGTAATGGTTTCAACCAGTTCCATTTCGTACAAATATAATACAATATCTAACATCTATGAATGATTCATGAAGATCCTGCCTCTTGAATAATGTGGACTCGGGAATATCCAAGTCACAACATACCAAGTGGTCTCAACTTAAGCATCAGGGCAAAAAACGAGTCTCGGGCCATCTGATAGTAGGTACTTGATCAATTCCATTCCCCCTTCGGTGCATGGTTCAAGCTCTTGAACTCTAATCCATGCTAATCCTTCCATTCAGTGGTTCGAGTACATCTTGGCTCTAATCCACTGACATATCATAAACCTCTAAACTGTTGATTGTGGTTCGAGTTCATCTACTCCACAATCCTCGCTATCGTCCAAATCCTAGTGTTTGTGGTTCAAACCCCAAGCTCTAATCCACAATCTTAGCCCGAATCATCATTGATTCTTCTATTCTTAACCTTGCACGTGGCTTCGGATACACCGATCAGCATTCTGAATCTAATCCGATCTCTTCCTCCTGCGCTTGTGGTTCAAGCCTCAGCTCTACTCCACAAGCATATTATACTACATATCCGATTGTTCCATTTGAATCCTCTCCTTGATTCATATTAACTTGTGGTAAAGTCAAACCTTCGACCACGATCCTTCCTGAACTTACTTATCACCATACCTCTAACCTAGGGTATTTTGTTGCTTCTTACAGTCTACATTAAGTGACTGATGATCTCTAATGATACCAATCTAACCTTTAGACATCTCGTCTATTTGATTCTGATTCACAATCAAATACAATTCTGTTTCATTATCATACTCCTCAGCATATTCAAATGCTGCTATGTAACGGCTCAGGGATCTTCTGGCCAATACTCCTTTAGTCCATTTCTGTTCCATCTCATTCCTAGACCATGAGACCATCTGTATTTATACTTCTTTGTATATTCATCCTTCCTTTGTTGACCGACGATTGATACAATACTGTCATCGTCCATTCAAATTTGCCTTTCTATCTAATTGTTTCTCTTGGCATGCCTTAGTTGAGTCCATTGCTCTTAGGGAAGTGATTCGGCGCATTATCATCCTAATCTCTCACTACTGTCCCCGTGAGACTTCATGCTTATAATTTGTTTCGTGTCGTCATACACTATTCACTTTGCCGTATCCTTGTTGATACTCGTCAGAAGTTGTTGCACGTTAACAACACCAATGTACGTTATTATTCTATTTGGCAGTGTCATACCGCTTGCAATCTCATTTATAATCGACATAGTCGATGCTGAGTCGACATAACAGTATTTGTCATTCGGTTTCTGTCCCCGTGTGCCGTATCACTTGCCTTTACGTCGTTCTAAGCTCTAGTGCTCTATTATCTAAGCTCTTGTGCTCTTCTGCCATTTAAGTTCACAGAGATAGAGTAGTTTCCTCTATCAATTCATATCCTCTGGCGAGCTTGAGACACACAGAGTTGATATCATTCCTTGCATTCATTATACATAGTCTTCTTCTTTAAAGCCGATTCTTATCAATTCATATGATACAATGTGTGTATTCGAGCTAAAGCCCACAATAGGCTAATAACACGTGCTCATTCAATTACTAACGCCTGAGTTCATCTTTACCCTGAACCCATATTCTTATACATACGAGACTCTATGTCTTCGTATATTACACGAGCTCATTTCAATTCTATATTCCTCATATACGGCTTCATAGATCATGTTGTGATACCAATTGATCCCATGATTATCGAGCTTTTCCATAATAGTATTTAATAGTACTCAGTCATCTTACTCATATAACTTCTAAAAAGTCTGATAAGGAGTCCCCGTTGACTCGATGCCCAATGCATTATATCTCATTACATGTTCGCATTATCTCGTTCATCTAGTGAACTATTATCATCCTGACTTGATTTGATCTGATACATTGACATATATCTTATGTATCCTATCCATACTACAATGAGTCTTTCAGCTCCAGTAGTCAATCTATTCGGGTCATTGTCTTCTAGACAATCTGATGGTTAAGATTCCTTGTGGTATTGACTCTGACATTCCTTTTCTTCCTATTCATCAGTGAATGTCCCCGTTGACTATAAATCTCGAGGATAATCTTTACATTCAGGAGTTGTGCTTCTGCTACAAACATCTTAATATGAGATCCATGTCGGTCCATGACATCTCTTCTTTTATTCTATACTGAAGGACCTTGACTGTGCCTTAACACCTAGCATCATGACTCTAAGTCTTTGTCTTTCTGTCCTTAACACATTCCAATTGTACTTGCTGTGTGTTTTATCATCTTCACTGACTTGGTAAACCAAATACCATAGTACATGTACCACTTCATATATGGCGTTTTCACACAAGTATGGCAACATCCTCATCTACAAATCAGAATATCTCTTGTATAATTCGGGTTATTCATTTGGCAAATACTAGTGTATCAACACCTTGAGCCTTGAGTATCATAATATTCCTCAAAGTATCAGCCATCACATTATAGTGGATACAGTCTATAACATTTCTTGGGTATATTCGTATCCGGTGAACACTAATCGTGTAAACACCATTGCTTTTAATTGTCCGAGTCTGAAACATATCAGATACTCTTCCTTTCGACTTAGTATACTTATTTCACTTATTCATTGTCGTATCTCCTGATACTTCCATATCTTCCTACTGACTAGTTATGTCCTTCTAACAACACAGGCTTAACGATTTAGTTGTTGTCTTTTCCTTTTCTCTTATTCACTCACAAGTATTCGATATGTGGTGTTTGCATAGCCATTGTCTATATCATTACTTATCCATAGACATTGTTATTATACGTCGATGACAATTCCATGTAGGTTGTCCGATCATATCGTATTGTACAGTTATCAGTTATCTCATTGCATTATGCAGAGGTAATTGGCAGTCGGTATCGACTCATGACATATCATATGTCTATTTTTCTGCCTAATAGTGACATTACCATTTCACATCATTGATTCAATCCATTACCTGCAGCCTATTATATTCTTGACCATATCCTATCATATTCTTGGCCATATTTCGTACCATACATCAAGTTGCATAATGAACTGCTCGAGGATTCTTCTACTGCCTCGGCTGATTGTGCATATCAAAAGATATCACATACTATGTCATAATAGTCGATCGTAGTACATATCCTTATCAGTATGGATCATATCCATACCCTCGTATAAACAGGTGGCACTTCTAGTCCATCCTCATAGGTACCATTGCCATTTTGTTATCAATTGTGCATAAACGTGTCATTTCATTAATAAGAGGTATCCTTCGTTATCCCTCCTTCCGTACCTCAAATAAACCATATCTTGTTCATATCATATTATATGTTGTATCTTCTTTCGTCTGCCTCGGCAGCTGTTATTGACTTCCGTGGTTATATCCACACAAATATCTCAATGAGATGTGTACGGCTCGTCCATTATACCTACTTTCACCGAGTAAGTAACTCATATTGTCATTGTCATCAGTCACGTTCCATCTATGTGACAATCTTCTCATATTCATATGATGGTCTAATTTGACCTACCGTGTCATTACAATTCACGTGCACGGACCTTTCTATATTCGTCCATTTATCATACATGGCAACCTATACCATTACTGATTTATACATAGTGTTCATATCACTCGTGATATCATTACGATACCTTCATATATTTTCATTTTTCGACAAAGTGATCGTATCTATCACCTCTTTCTCCATTCCATTAGGAATTCATTCCTTAGTATATGCTCTCTTTCCTTCATGCGAGGCATTTAGTATATTCTTGTCATTTAAGGATCTATCATAAAGCAGATCTCCTTTCATATTAAGATACCTAAGCTTGTACATATCTTATGACTGTGTCTGTATTCATACCCTACCTTGTACGATGCATGACAATATGTCCACACCCACCTCGTATGATGTTTCTCGACAAAACTTGTTGTCAAGTTATATTACTATGTCTTGTGAGAACGGCTTGACGTTTACATATCATTCTGCCCCTAAGCGGCATGCCGATTCAACAAGTATCATCTATTTCTGATCGGTTGAGACTTTATCATTCCTATCATCTCCTGGGCCTGGATAGTCTCTTATAGTTAATGTAGATCTCCGTGCCATACCGGCACCTCATTACATTCATTCATACGAGCTTGGAGTTGGTAGTATTCAACCCTTTTCTTGAGGTATCAAACCTCATATTCAATATCTATCGTGCTGCGGGATTTTACCAATGGGGAATGACATCTCTTGTTGATGCATATTCGTACATCATCAAACATGAGGGTTCCATATACCTCTCGTAAATACTGCACCTAAATAAGTACAAAGAAGAGAGAGAGATCCAAGCAATGTCCCTCAAAGCCGCCACAGGGCTGTGTTTATGCTATTATACCTCAACGGTATATTATTTCAATAAGTTTTAAGGCACTATGGCCGTTTTATCATTCATTTCAATATCAATAACTGCTCTCTCATTTCATTTCATATTCGATGAGTTATAAGGCACTACGGCCATCTTATCATTCATTTATAGAGGCACTACGGCCATCTTATTATCCATTTCCATCTTATCAATCATTCATTTATAAGGCACTACGGCCATCTTATCATTCATTTCACTTTCAATAACTGATCTAAACGCAGTTATTCTCATTTCATTTCAATTTCATTTCACCCCTGCCCCAAATGGCAAGCTACTCACAATTGCAAGTCTTACTTTCATATGATAGACTGCGGAGTAGTACGGCTCGAAAGCCAATCATTCAATTTCGTCCCCAAATGGACACCAAAAGTTATATAGTTTCAGCAATTTTCAACGCTGTATTTCTTCATCCGAAGTTGCAAGTCTATCTATGAGACCGCAGAGTGTAATAAGCTCCTTCTTGGTGCGTCGTCTAAATGACGAAGGATATAATCAATCCATCTTCTATCCTTGCCCGTTCTTGCGGGTCAATATTGTAGTGCCGCTTCATGCGGTCTTATCATTTCAGAATATGTGGCACTTGGCCATAATAACTGTATAAACAGTTCCTATTATTTCCCTTTTCATTACATATCATTTCCCTATTGGCAAAGATTATGAGCGGTGTACTGACAACGTACATAACAACCTCTGATTCCACCTACAAGACAGACGAGAGGCGTCGTAGGTCCAACAAGCAGCTAAGGTGGGAGCATACTAGTGGGTTCCGATCTCGCCATCTGCCATGAGTTAATTCTGAGGTACCGCATCCTTCCTATTCCCTTAATAGAATAGCAACATTTAAAGTACATTTAATCAAATAGTTGCACAAACTTCCCCAAACATCTCTTAGGGATCCAGCACAGCAACAGTTGCCGCCACTACAATGAACAGACCTCAAAGGTTTCTCAATATTACATTTGGTGTGTAACAGTAACAACACCCTTGCCGCCATTCCGATACCCTATCCCAGTATCTGGCATTTATTAACTATATTATATACTTTTATTCTCTATATTATATATGAGTGACGCTAACTGCATATCACTCGTGCACCTGTCCCTACTTGATCTTACCAGGGCTAATTCTCAATATTATATATGGTGTACGCCAACCGCATAACACCGTGCACTTGCCCTTCCTATCCGACACGCCAAATATGTGTCTGGGCTATTCATATTATTTATGGTGTACGCTAATCACATAACACCGTGCACTTGCCCTTC
>Ga0214480_101420_pt1 | contig 10005 bp, 4 predicted proteins | sample M1_20Mar14CPVII9_3_FD_165042 | JGI IMG/M metagenome (GOLD analysis project Ga0214480, IMG submission 165042) | Marine eukaryotic communities from Monterey Bay, California, United States - M1_20Mar14CPVII9sort6BwellE17 | ecosystem: Environmental > Aquatic > Marine > Unclassified | place: USA...
AGATGGTCGAGATGGGGAGACAATAGTTTCCAACCGTGTAGAGGAAGTGTCGGCATCTTCCACGGCCTGCTTATATTGACTTGCACCCTGAAATGAAAAGAATTTACGATCCGGCTTGAGTTCAATCGGGGCAAGTTGTTGCTGCCCATCATCCTTCTTCTTCTTGAATATGGAGGGTGGACCCTCGGACATGGAATTCTTGGTAGAGGAGGAATGACGACTCCCGCTGCTTGACAATCTCATAACTCCCCGTACAGGTCCACTGCTATCATCAGTACTTGATAACGATGCAGCATCTTCTTCGCTATAAAGTGAACCACAACTTGGCATGGCAAGTCGTTCACCAATTAACCCACCCAATCCATCCTTTGCCTCTGATCCATCGACAGAAAGTGGTGTGGAGGTTAGTGAGATTCCTTGTTCTCCACCACCGCCACCAGTGGCAGACGAGGAGGATAAACCACCCCCACTTGGGGAAGGATTGGAACTATTACTTTCCATACTACTCCGCTTTGCGGGAGGTAATCCTGCCCTGGGCAATGGCATACGACTTCTCCCATCACTTGTTGATCGTGGTCCAATTATCCCTTCACCACCCTCGGAAATGGTTAATCCTGGCATCATTGAACCACCCCTTTTACTGGAAATGGGATTATGGTGATTATCAACATACATTGAATTGGAATTACTAATTACGGGTGTTAAGTCTGATGAATGATGTCGTTGATGACTACGACCGGGTGTGGAATATACCCCACCACGTGAATTAGCACCCCCTACGCCAATAATTGATGAATGAATATCTTCCAGTTGGATGGGTGTAGAGGGTGTAGTCATACGTACATGTCCCCTTAGTTGTGGGGATGTATTAGAAGAGGGAGAGGAGGTATCCATTGTGGTTGTTTCTTGTATAGTTTCAATTGGGGATGATATTGTATTCTCCATATTGGATGGCGGAGAATCTTTATTGTTGTTAGTTCGTGGTGGGGAGGGTGGTGGTGTTTCTATACTCATGTTATTATTTGACATGGTTCTAAGGCCTTAGATCTATTTCTACTTTGTTATCAAAGCTTTCTACAGATCTGCTGACTATTTCTTGTTGGGGGGGGGGGGTTGCTTGACTCTGTGTTGTTAAGGATGTAGTTTTATATCTCTGCAAAAGATTGAGAAGAAAGGTACGCAGAGGTTAGTATATTGGTTTAGCAATTGAACATAAGTTGTGCACACGGTCATCCCGCATCCCCACACACATTAAACACATGAGATGCTACTTCCTACACCTATCTATCACACACTATAGATGAATTGCAATGCAATATCTCTCAACGACACATTATATTATATTGCAAACAACAATCTTCTCTCCTATTGCAACATATGTGGGATAAGACTATAAGACACACGTCGTCTTCTTCTCTCGATGACTCTTTTTATTTGATAATAATATATCATACCCCGCCTCCCTTGCAAATAATATCCCCTATACCCCCTATTATACATAACAAATTCATCACCATACATCTATTGCAATCAATTTGCAAATTGCACAAAGTATATCGCTCTTAAAGCACAATATTCAAAACACCATCTTACAGAACTTGTTGCAATATCTAAGATAATATCTTCTCGACCGTCGAGCATATAAATATTATACTCACCTCCAATTACTAACAATACAACTACACTATCGATAGGTTATTAATTGTTGTCCTTCGCCGTATTTGGCAAGGGTTATTAATAACGACAATCTCCCGCTTCTCCTTGGCTTATTAGTGGCACTTACAGCTGGCCAAAAACAGAAAAAGAAAGAAAACATCAATCAATTCCCGCGCAAGGGGTCATACTCTATGCAGTTTTTTAATAATTATACCAGAGTATTTTATACCCAAATAAAGGAAGTATTGAGTGATTATATATTCGTATTTACTAGTGATATATCCGATGACTGATTATATTATACTTTGGGTTATATTTGATTGGGTTCGCATGAACTGCGACACATTTGAAATTGAACCGGTCAGTTTTGTCTTTTGGCCTCACACTGTTTTGTAATGTTGATTGCCTCTCCTCCTTCTAGAAGGTATCTAGGTGTGAATGAGTGGATAAATCACTAGAGTGTACTAATGATATATATGCATTGGTTAATGATAATGATAAAGCTGTCCTCCATTTCTGAGTCCAATTTCTGCTAGCTAGTCCAAAGTCAATTCTCTCCACCTCATCTCGACCTCCATATCCGATCTACCTCAGCTATGGTTGTAATATCAAATTAAAGTATTAGAGTGAAAGTGATCCTCTCCTAATTAATGAAGTTGTTTAGTGAGCTCACAGACTATGCCAGATTTTTGACTGATACGGTCGGTATTCCATAACTCATGTGTACGACTCATGAAGTACGACAATTTTGTTGAGCTTTCACAAATAAAAAGACAACCACAACAACAACGGCGGCAGCGATAATCAACTGTAATCTATAATCTATTATTTAATATTCAGCAAACATCGAGAGGGGGCTATATGATACACGGTTCATCCTTTATACTTTCTAATTAATATACCAAAATCTAAATTTGATATTTTGTATCTACATAGATATCAACTAAAAATATCAATATGGGGACATCACCCTCACGTCCAACAGTTGGACGTACCACACGCAATAGTACTACTACTACTACTGCTAATAATGACGATACAATATCATCAACCAATAGTGGTAATAATAATAATGACGAGGCTGTACAGCAGCAGCAAGATGTAACCACAGATAATGGAGAGTCTTCTGATATTTTAGAAACTGCCAATATTATGACCAATGCCACATCCACTTCTAATTCGCCCAGCACTAACAACAATACATCATCCAATGAATCATCTCCCAACACTAACACTTCCAACAACATTTTACCATCCAAAAATACATCATCCAGCAAACCATCATCCACTACCACTAACTCAACAACAACAAGAAAGCTACGTACAAATCGATCCCAACCAAAACGATATATAGCCCATCCATCAAAATTTGGTTTAACGAATGATGAAATGGATGATTTAGCTTTTTTAGATAATGATAGTAAGAAGAAGAATGATAGATTGGCTAGTGGTGATAAGAGGGATGGTGGTGGTGTAAAGGATGATGGTGGGGATAAGAAAATGTCAGCTAAGAAACCATCTAGTGCTATGAAGGGCAAAGATAAGGGATCATCCTCCACCAAATCATCAACAAACGGCAAGGCCAAACAGTCTCCTTCTTCTTCCACAACCAAACCATCATCCTCCTCCTTAGAAGAAGAAGAAGAAGAGACTAACTGGTCATGCCATAAATGTACCACATCCAATCCAATATCTAAATCACGTTGTACCAATTGCAAATGTTGGAAGGATGGAGTACGTATGAATTATCCTACCTCATTGAAAAAGAACAGTGATAGTAGTAGTCCTATTAAGAAAGAAATGAATGGAAAGGGAAGGAGTGGTATGGGAGCTGCTGCTAGTACGAGTGGTACGGGAGCTGCTGCTAAATCTACAAGTGGAAAAGAAGGAGAAGATGTAAGCAGCACAATTGGTAGTGGCAGTGGTAAGAAAGGTAGGAAGAAGCCAGCTAAGGCATCCCCATCTGCCTCCTCATTAAAAGCAGCATCCTCAGCAACAAACACATTAGAAGAAGGCGAAGATGATAACTGGACATGTCATAAATGTAATAATAACAATCCATCAACACGATCTCGATGTACGGAATGTTTATGTTGGAAGGGTGGTACGAAAGAATGGAAGACTACATCTACTCCTACTGAGGTAAAGAAGGGCGGTAGTGGGAAGAAGAAGGAGGGTAGTGGTAAGAAGGAGATGGGTAGTGGTAAGCAGACCGCTGTCAAGGAAAAGAAGAGCAGCGAGAAGAAGATTGGCAGTACATCCGACAGTGCCAAGAAGAAGGAGGAAGCTGCTAAATCAAATGGCAGTGCCAAGAAGAAGAAATCTCCATCTTCATCTACCAAGGGTAGTGGAGAGAAGAAGGTTGGCACATTAGATACTTCCGCTACGAAGAAGAAGCAAGGTGCAAAGATTGATGAAACGAAGAAGGCTCCTTCTGCTACTGCTACCTCCCAGAAGAAACGAAAGAGAGGAAGTACAACATCATCCACAGCAGATAATAATGAATCATCATTGCCAATTGCCAAACGATCCAAATCCACCACCACAAAACAAACAACAACAACCAAACAAAGTACAAGCAGCACTACTACTTCACCATCACCACGTAAGAAGAGAACATCATGCGGCACCTGCACATCATGTAAACGTGATGATTGTGGTAAATGCATTGCCTGCCTAGACAAAGTTAAATTTGGTGGAGAGAATAAGCGGAAACAAAAATGTTTTGAAAGGAGGTGTATCAATCTTGTCCCTAGTGGTGGTGGAAGTGGGAAGATGAGTGGTAGTAGTACCAATGGTAAAGGAGTGAATGGTAAAAGTAGCAGTAAGCGTCGTGGAGATACAAAGAAGTCCTCATCAGCTAATCAAAAGTCTACAACAATGGGAGCAGCATTTACACAACGTAAGAGTAGTATGTCACGACGGCCACGTCAATTCAAACCAACTGAGAAGATGTTGGCTAGTATGCAAGAAGAAGATGACGATGCTATTGGTGAATTATCGTCACGTAAAGGCAATACCAAACGAAAGACAGATGATACTGAATCAGATGATGATGAATCGAATTATGATGATGTAGTATGTTGTTTGTGTAAGTGTGCTGTTGATTTTTCAGATAAGGACTTCTTTCTGGAGCCTGAAGAGAGTAAGACCGAGAATGGTGAGATGAATGTTATGGATAAGAGTAGTAATGGTTTAAAGTCAGATGAGGATATAGAAAAAGAGAAGAAGGAGGATGACACATCATCTTCCCTCGTTGCAAATGATACAACCAAATCCAATGGCAAGAAAAGTGAATCAGAAGAAGACGATGACGATGACAAGCCTGCATTTCAACTACCATACAAATTTCACAATCCAGGTAATGCCTTGATATTATGTGATGGTCCAGCACATGCCAATGGCAAGCGATTCGATGGAAGTGACGAGGAATATAAATGTGATCGTGCCTATCATCAACAATGTCACTTTATACCAGTACTGTCTATACCCCGTGGACCTTGGAGATGTTTGATTTGCCGTTATAGAGATGAGGTATATTTGAAAGAGAAGGCTGATAGGAAGAGTAACAATGGACAGATGAAGCAAGAAGAGGAAGAAGAGAATGTGGCACTAACTGATGCTGAGTTGAATGCTATCTTTCGATGTATGCCCGTTCATTCTTCATCAGAGGGTGGGGCGGATGATATTGCAAGTGGTATGAAGGCGGAGCAAGTAGCGAGCGCTACCATGAACGACAAAAACAAGCCTGCTGCTGATGAATGTATCATCACCAATCTTGAAAAGAAATTTGAATTCATCACAGCCGATCTCAAATCATCCACCCTTCATGCTGAACTAACCACACGTTCACGATCATTAATAAAGAGCTCACTGTCAACAATACGAAACGCCGAACATTCATTACGTACCTTTACCGAAACTAGCAGAGCTCGGAAGGCATTATCGGAACGGATACAACTTGCAGAACGGGAACGTAACTACGGCGATGATGATAGTGATGATGGTGTTGGTGTTGAATTGGGATTACCACAGGAATTATGTCAGTGTGTTATGCGTATCGCTGTTAGTAAGATGAGGGTTCGAGAGATGATTATGGGGCTAGAGAATGTTATACGATCTCGTCCGTCTCATCGTGGCGTTGGACCGTCCTCCTCAGGTGTCCCTGGGGACGGCGAGTGGAGAGATGCCGTTAGTGATTTGATGCAGTGGTATCAACAATCAAAGCAGGCCGAGGAAATCCTTTCCTTGGCCATAAATGAAGACCAGTCCGCTGTGGCAGCAATGAACACAACACTGTCAACAACAGCAGATAGCAGCAAAAGTTTACTACATCACCTCTTTCCCGAGGGAAGTCTTCGCCGTCGTAGATATGAACCTCGAACTGGCGAGGCAGCACAACATACTGAAGAAGACACGAATGATGCATCCAGTGTCACGTCTATCTCTCTTGATGACTTACGTTGCTCTAGTTGTCTTGGTACTGACGCCTGTGATGACAATGATATGCTATTATGTGATGGTATGGGATGCTATCGTTCATTTCATATGCAGTGCTTAGTTCCCAAGGTTACTTTAGAAGATATGCAAAAGGACGGAGTAGAGGATGAAGATTGGTTTTGTCCGTTGTGCACTGCTCACGCTAATCTAATTCACTTTGCCCAGTGTGAATATTTTGGTGACGATCCAGAAGATAGTAATGAGGAGGATATGGAGGAATGGGAAATGGCACGAGATGTCTTCTCCGAAGCTCCCTTTGAGTTGTAAGTTTATATGTAGTCGAGTGTGAGACGAGGGAAGACATGTGGCATATCAGTGCCCCTCTTGATTGATCTAATGTATATTTGACACATGATGTGATCACATAATCTCTCCCCTCCTCTCTCTACGTTACAACTTCACATCAACATACCACTTCATCAAGGCGAGTGGCACATAAGTTTAAGGATAATATCTTTGATGACGAGACTACAGAGTTCTTGGCCGAGACAATGGGTATTGGAGGTTCGTCGGCAGCAGCTCATACTGGATCCGAAACTAGAGAGAGGCTCGACTTGCTAGTAGAAGATGATGAAGAAGACGACGATTTTGATAACGAAGAGGACGATGAAGATGATGAGTCTGACCTGGCAGAGGATAATGATATGGAGAGACGACTTCTAAAAGAGAAGATTGGCAAGGATGAGCTTGACGCCTTGTCGATTACTTCTGGTGCGGCATCTGGCAGTTCGGATAATGAGAATACTGGCACGTCGGATGATGACGAAGACTCGTCAGACGATGAAGACAATAGCGACAGTGGCGATGGCTTAAGTTCGGACAGTAACAATCCAGCACCACGGAGGAGTAAACGGAGGAAGTTTACACTACCGGACCCAGAAGCTAGTGGAGATGATGACGATGAGGGAGGGAACTCGGATATTGGCAAGCTTGACGTGTCTAATATAGTACGAGGTTCAAGGCGGAGGAAAGCAGTTGACTACCGCAAACTAGCAGATGTAATGTTTGGAGATGAAGAAGATGAGGATGCAAAGGGTGGTTTGAAGAAGGAGTATACTCCTCATGAAGAATGAGAGGAAGTATCTTGTATCAAGCAGTACCAGATCAGAGAGGGCAAGAAGAGAATAGAGAAACATCTTCATTTAGGATACAATAGATAGTCTTTTATACTCTCCTTTAAACTAATAGGTGCTCCTACTCCTATCTCGAACATCAAGTTCCTACATATCCACAACAATAATCATAAGTGTATCCATTCCTCTCTCTATCTCTGGATCCGTTCTTCTTTTCATTCCACTGTGACATATTATTCACTACTCTTGACGTGTAGTGTCAACTGGGACTGGGACATTAACCATGTACAGTTTCATATTCCCTTGCTCTTTGTCTTTATTCTACCCCATCATATTCATATCTACTGCCACGAAGACCACGAGGATGACTAAAGTTCTTCTCAACCAACCGAGCTTGCTGATCAAGTAGAAGAGCAAGTTGAGAGATAGACGCCTCCTGAGCTTGTACTTTTGCTGATAATGATAAGTTGTCAATCTTAACAAATGTTGCTTTCTGCTCGGCATCCTGTGCCCTAATCTTACTTACAAGATTGCTAATGATGGCATCGTTATCATTGTTTCCCATTCTAATAGAGCTTGCATAACCCGAGCTTGCCGAAGCATGATATATGGAAAGAAGAGTGACGATAGTAGTAAACCTCATCATTTTCAATTGCACAATAAGGTATTGTAACGAGAAATACAGAGGATGTATTATAAGAGGAGATGGCAATGGAGTTGGCGTTGCTTGCAGTTGTCGGTAGTTAGTACTTTCTGGGCTTTGTTTTGATTGTTATTGTTGTTTTCCGATCTCTCTTTGTGCTACATTATATGAAAGTTGCTTGAATTGTGTTTGATTGTGTTTTACATCTAGCGGCTCAAATTAGTTCGCGATTCAAGGATTGTTTGGCGAGTGGAACAGTAGCCATCATTCACTACATATCTCCCTCGACGCGATGTGATACTTAGCTCATATCTCTTGCCTCTTATCAGCAATATGTACTTTCTAAAACAACTCTCGATAGTTCTAATAGTGGCGGTGGTAATACAATTATTATGCCCGATAACCGTAGCATTCACTACTCATCATCGTCGATCACCACACATCAAAAAAGTATCTTTAGCAAACCATCAACATCAAGACAATACTGATATACAACAATTAGAACAAGTAATACTACAAAAGTTACAACGTATAACTACTGGGTATGAAACACACATTAATAATATGATACAATCATTAGAAGTTGAATTGGAACTTTGTATAAAGACTGAAAAGTGTTTACTCCGAGATATCTCACAACTTGATAATTGCAATAATTCACTACTATTATCAGAAAAGTATAGAAGTAAATCAAATATAATGAAACAATGTTTTGATACCAACTATCAAGTAGTACAACAATTATTGTTAGGACCTTCTCCAGCTGATAATACTTCCAATTTGTTGCAAAACATACAATTTGCAACATCAACTTCAGACAACTCTCAAGATCTAATGCTTGGGAATGGAGGAGTAACAAACACAAATCAGAAAGAAATAGATGGATATGATACAGCACAGCAAGTTATACATCATACATCACGAGATTGGACTTCAGGATCAAAGTCATGCCGTGAAGCAACGAACGGGTGGATTGTTAATGCTTTGGTTGAGAATATAAGTACCACTATCATAAGTAGTAGTAGTAGTTCAACAGCAGGTAGAAGAGAGCTACGTGTATTAGTACCAGGTGCAGGATTAGGTCGATTGGCATATGATATTGCAACATCAACTAAACTACATGATCATTATGGAGTGGATGTACATGTTGAGGCAAATGATAGTTCTCTGACAATGGCATATGCTACGCAATCTGTTCTTGAAATCATCTCCTCACAGTATCAACAGGAGAATCAGCAACAGTATGTGATATATCCATTCATATCGGATCCAACACGGAATGAAGTAGATTCAAAGAAACGATTTGAATATGAAATGTTTCCTGATGATGATGCTCTAGATGCATACCAAAGTTACTACCGTTCATCGACAGACAAGCATATCAATAACCACATCACCAACGAGGATGCTAAGACAAACACTCTCCTTCCAAACCTATCATATACAGTAGGTGACTTTGTATCAACCTATTCACAAAGTACGAAACAATCACAATATGATGTAATAGCAACATCCTTCTTCTTAGATACTGCCACGAATATATATGAATATATTATGATAATGAAACATTTATTGAAACAAAAACAATCAAGTACAACATCATTATGGATAAACTGTGGACCGGTACAATGGCATCCATGTGCATTATTACATCCAACTGTTGATGAATTGTATGATATGTTGGTTGTATGTGGATTTGAATTGATAAGTTGGGAAATTAATAATAATGAGGTAGTTGCATATAGACATCCAGATGATTGTGGTAGTATTTGTGGCGAAGGAGGAGATAAGGCTAGATATACTAGGGCAGAGGGATATTGTCCATTACGATTTGTTGCTCGTCTTGTGGATGATGGGGAAGAAGAAGATGATGATGACTTGCCATTACGGATTGAGTATTGTGAATACTTGAATGGAGTTGCAAATGGAGGTGGAAGTAGTTCCTAAAAGAAAACAGTCGCTCAGTAGTATTAGATGATGCTATTACGATTATGTACAAAAGAACCGATGACAATCCTACACGAGAATAAAGCCAAGGACTAGACAACTTGTATCTTCTCTTACTGGACCTTTCCATTCCAGACTACAACCTCAAATGAACCTTTGGCAACTGTCATAATCTTCCACATGAAC
>Ga0214480_101422_pt1 | contig 9998 bp, 5 predicted proteins | sample M1_20Mar14CPVII9_3_FD_165042 | JGI IMG/M metagenome (GOLD analysis project Ga0214480, IMG submission 165042) | Marine eukaryotic communities from Monterey Bay, California, United States - M1_20Mar14CPVII9sort6BwellE17 | ecosystem: Environmental > Aquatic > Marine > Unclassified | place: USA...
AGCACCGTGAACACTTAGCAGAGATATTCTTTGAAACATTCCGTACACCAGCCTTATTCGTCGCACCACCCGCGGTATTATCATTATATGCCTCAGGACGTACCACAGGCGTGGTATTAGATGTAGGCGAGGGCGTAACACATTGTATACCAGTCTATGAAGGATATGCATTACCACATTCAATAGTTAGGAGTGATATAGGTGGACAAGATGTTACCAACAGATTATCACTACTAATGCGTAAGAATGGATTGGCATTATCAACTACTGCCGAATTAGACTTTTGTACATCAATGAAGGAAGAAGTATGTTATGTTAATAATGTACCAACACAGGAAATAAATGATTATGATATGGCACGTAATACAGATGAACGTGTGAAAGCACAATATCAACTTCCCGATGGACAAGTTATTAATTTATCAAATGAACGATATCGATCCACCGAGGTATTATTCCAACCATCAATTATCGGATCTGAAGAAAAATCTATACAAGATGTATTAATGTCATCTATATTATCATCTGATATGGATTTACGATCGACGTTATTTACGAATATTGTTTTAAGTGGGGGGACGACGTTAACACCTGGATTGGGTGATCGATTATTATATGAGGTACGACAACGTGCACCTGATCGGACGAAGATACGTATATTGGCACCACCAGAACGAAAAGAGAGTGCATGAAAGTCCGCGTTAGTATTGTTTTATCATGTGATTTCGTGTGTTCAATATTATGAAGTCTCGGCGAGTTGACTTCTTCATTTGACCTTCGTTTGCCTTTATTTGAATTGTCTTTAAGCCACATGTACACTAACAAAAGTTACTATCTCCTCTCTTTCATCATCACAAATTGTTAATAACGCGCGTCTTCCAGGGGTTGGTGGAAGTATATTGGCTAGTTTAGCAACGTTTAAGAATATGTGGGTTAGTAAGAGTGAATATGAGGAGTATGGCTCGAGTATATTGCATCGTGGATCTTTGTGATAGAATAGATGTTTGAGGAGTGTTCATGTATATCGAATGCATTTGAAAAGAGTTGGGGAATGATTGGGTTTGGAGGGTGGTAAGGAGGACAGGGGAGATTTTGTACCGACGAGCTGTACGGTATAGGTATACATTGAACTTACAAAGTCTAAGATAGTGATCAATTGCACCACCCACCCGAGACTGACAAGAATTTGATATCTACTTAACTAGAGTAAATACAACGACCAATGACAACAACTTATTTCTGCAAATCAGTCCTCCTCAGACTTATGAGCTTGACACTGTCTTGGACTTGGCCATCCTTTACAACATTTGAAAGTATTTACATCCAGACTATTAACAGAACTTTGCTCTTTGACTTGACTTTCACTTGCTGAAAAAAAAAGAAACCTCTGAGCAAGAGATAAGATATGAGTAATAATTAGAACAGCCTTTGTGTGATTATGACGCCAGAGACATGTACGACTATGACAAACAACACTAGGTCAGGGTTTCCCTAGAGACACTAGCAGATGCCAAACTTCACTAGCAGATTGCACAACTCTCACAACAAGGGTTGCTTGGAGGTTGCGGCTGTAGGGGAGTGCCGAGGATAAGGCTGTTGTTTGATCGTCGGGGTGATTGCTGGCGGCGGTAGGTTATTTCATATCGTCGTCATAAGTTTTAATAATTGCACGATGGCAATCATTCAACGGACATCAACCACACGGGTTGGTGCCATCATCGCTACAACAACACGACCAGGTATAGCCCCACTCAAGATGAGTAGATCATCATCCACTGATTGTGCAATCCGTAATAGATTGCTCTTCAAGCTTGGGATTGATCATCCTCGTACAACTCTGCAAGGGAAGAAGAAGATGTTGATGAAGGGAGAGAGCCGTAGGGTATCCTACCCATCATCTACGTCAAGTTCAAGTACTGCGAGTTGCAGTGATAGTGATGATCAGGATTCACAAGAGGATGATATGCTTAGACAGCATGCCACACGACGTCGTCAGGTATCGTCATCTACGGATTCATCATCTCACTACACCGTTCCACTCAAGTTCAATCAAGATCCTCAAGAAGATTTACCACCGCTAGGTCAAGATAATGATTATGATGACTCTCCATCAACATTATCCGAACCACCCTTATGTATCACTACTAATTGTATTTTAGCTACTAATAAGAAGAAGTCCCCCAAGAAGAAGAAGTCGACCCTCAAGAAATCTCTGCATAAGAGTTGTATCCAATTCAATCCACAAGTAACAGTAATACCAATCCCCTCACATACATCCTACACACCCGAAGTACATAATGCTTTATATCTATCACGTACTGAAATGTCAGTTAATACTATACGTAATACACGTGAGTTCATATATGAGGGATGGAATTGGTATAATGCTATTGAAGAGGATGGGATGTATAGGAGTAAGGTGACGAAAGGATCGTGGGTTGCGGGTATGCTCGTTCATCCCGCTCATGTTGGTGGTGTTGGTGCTAATGTTGTTTCATCGGGTAATGCTAGGGGTGGAGGTAGTAGGAGGAGAAATCCATACTTATGATAGAGTTGGGGTGGATGATTTGGGCTATTGTACTTATTAATGATATGCAATCTTAAGTAGATAAGAAGTAACTATAAACGCTTTATAGTTTACAGCATGCTATCTGGTCTTATCTTCTTTTCTTTACATGTTTGATCTCGTGTGTATACTCTTTAAGCTCTTCTTCCCATAAACCGGCGATCCAAACATCGGTGTTGGTAAACAGAAGTAGAGCAACACACCAACTAGCCCTAAAGAAAGTTGACGCTCATTCCAAGAGGTCTGTGGTCTTTTGCTTCTCGGGCTTAACTCCTAATCTAATAATACGTCCAATCAACATGGAATGCAGCAGCTTCCTCCCTTTGGGCACTCTTAACTTCATCCAGATATGCTTGACGAGCCTTCAATGCTGTTGCGTAATCATCTTTTGTTGCATGTCCAGCCTTGTAAAATCGTTTGATGCAATCTAAAGACATTTTGTCTCCTCCCTCAACTCCAATCATCCAGTGCTTCAATGCTTTATCTAAATTGCCTTTGTTCTGCTCTGTAATGCCTAGTTTGTATCTTGCTTTTACATCTCCACCAATAGCTGCCTGCTCCCAATAATGCGTGGCCTTTTTCATATCTCTTTCTACACCTCCACCATGCAGATAATGAAGACCAATAGCATAATATGATTGTGCACATCCAAGCTTTCCTGCTTGATGCCAAAGTTCCAATGCCTTGGCATAGTTTTGAGGTAATCCATATATTCCTAAAGCATAGAAACCACCATAATTAAAGATTGCTGTGGTATCGTTTAACTCAATTCGTTTCTTATATCCATCAACTATCTCCTTGTCAGAGGTACGCACAAGAGTTCTGCAAAAGGGACAAAGCCCCCTTTTCTCTTTCTCATCTCGAATTTGTACAGAATGAATACACCCACTGCATATAACCTTTCCACAACATGTCATATATATCTGTGCCGAATAAAGTGATGGCATTCGCAGAAAACATATTAGGCAATCTTCTAATGGCGGAGGTTGTTTGAATAAAGCTTCGTCGTGTAATTCTGCTACTCTTCTCTCACAATCTTTCTTGTGTTTATGTCGATGCTTCTTCTTGCATGCAGCATTACAATACTTGGCTTGTTTACATTTGTTGCATGTATTAGTAATATCACTACCCTCCTTACCACAGTTAGCGCATACCGATAATGTAATATTGGTCTTTGTATTTGTATCATCTGAAAAATTCATCTTATCTAAGTTGTCACAGATTGTATTTGTTGGTACTTGGAATATTCATATCAACAGAAGTCAATATACCTTGTAATTGTTTGCGAGGTGAACTCATGATCTGCTCTCTGCCTTTAGACTGCAAGTGTAGAGACTGTAGTAGTTGTGCCGTTGCCGCTGATATGAAGATGTGATTTTTGAGGCCAGGGGTTGGAAGTATATAATCCCTAGGTATATTTCGAACGGTAAAATTTGACCTCAGAGCCCCTAGATTTTTATACCGTGCTCATCTTCTCCCCACCACTCTCATAAATATCTTAGATGTACAAGAAGTATTCGTCTCGTAGTTGTTGTCATATACCAATGAGCACAATATCATGTTGAGGTGTAGGGTATGTAGGAGGGGGGTTTTAAACGTTTTTGCAAAAAAAATTGATTGCAGAGACTTTTTTATCGATAGGTGAGAATCAAGGATACATAAAGCAGTAGATATTCTTCTCATTGCAGTATCAAGTAAGGAGGTAAGTGATGTATTGTGTATTGTTACTGGTATATTGTGCAATATATCTTACATTTTTTGCTTATCCAGTGTACATTCTTCCCATTAATTCTTTTCCGCAGAACAATATATAAAAAATGCCATCGTCACAACTTACAACACGAACACAACTTGAGACGGAACGTAATAACTTCCTCTTACATGAACAACGTATCATCCAAGAACGGGATGAGATTCTTCGTAATATACATAATCATTTAGAACAATTAGATGCCGGTAAGTTTTATATTCTGCAACTTTGTATGAGTATAATATTTTGGATGTATTTTGGGGTATACTTTTGCAATGCCATACAATATGTTACTTGATCATTGATCCTACTAATATGTCTTATCTCTTTTGCATTAACGTACGTTTACAGAGATTGTACGTCTTGGAGGAACGGCAAGAGATACGAGTACGACAGCAAACAATGTTCCTGTTGAATATACAACATCAATCGCTCCCTTCCCTACAATTGAGAGCAACGAATCCACAGCAACCACAACAAGGAGGCATAAGAATTGGTCTAACGGCACGAAAGTAGTAGCTTGCAAAGCATGTCGTGCCGCCAAGAAGAAGTGCACACACAATGGTAACAACAATAGAAATAACAGTGACAATAATACGGCGGAGAAGAAGGAGGAAAAGACGGAGAAGTGTAAGCCAGCTCCAAAGGATTCATCAAGTGGGGATGAGAAGAAACAATCAGTTGCAACTTCCCTGAGCTTCAATACAGACGATATGAAAGAGAATGAATCAAATAACAGTCGTAGCAGTAGTGGTAGTGAATTCTCTTTAACGACAACTGATCAACCAAAGAAGAAGAAGAAGAAAGAGAAGACTCAGGTTCCGCGTCAGAGGCTGAGCAAGAGTGGCCTCACCCCCGCTGAGATTCATAATGGAAAGCCTTGGGATTGTGAATGCGGTGAACATTTGCCAGGTGATCGTGCACGTTGTGGTAAGTGCAAGAAGTGGAAGGGAGGAGTACGTCCACCAAATCAAACTACCACCACCACAACTACTAAGCCCAAGGCAGAGAAGAAGAAAAAGAAGAAGGTTGTCACTATGCCACAACCACTTCCCACTGTCAAAGACATATACAAGAATGTATCAGATAAGTCAGCTGACGACTTCACAATGGACGGTGCGTTAATCCTGGCTAGTTTAGGATCGGGTAGTTATTACAATGATACCAACCGTCCTGCGGTTGAAAGATGTCTTGGGGATATTGTCTCTGCAGTGACAAGTCATGTCGAAGCGCAGCAAGCCGAGATGAAGAAGAAGACTACCAGCAAGGGTACAAAGAAGAGGGGAAGACCGAGGAAAGATAGCGGTGCCGCTGCTACTCGGAAGGGAGGGAAGAGTGATGGCACTGTCACCGTCAAACGTAAGCGAGGACGTCCCAAGAAAGTAGTTACTGACCAATGTCAGATTCAACGAGTGGTGTCAAAGGAGAGTGATGATAACAATGGCTCAATTACGAGCAAGCCCGAACGTCAAAAGGACAATGCTGCTACTTCTTTCTCCACTACGGAACAAAGTCACATGATGATTGACATGGCTGACTTGAAACTGTCTGCTCCGAATTCAGAAGACGAAAAGGAGAAGACAAAGCGAAGAAAGACGAATCCCGAGGAGGTGGTTGAAGCAACCAAGATTGTTGCCTGTATTGTCACTTTAGCAGAGGCGGCCGCATCAGGTTGCAGCAAATGCAAGGATGAGTTGGCTACTGGTGAAAAGACACGACGTGAACATTCGGATCACTGCCCTCGAAAGAGACGTAGCTCTTCATCCTCCAGTTCAAGTGGTCAATCATCAAAGAGTACGTCAAGTAGTACCAGCACTAGAAGTGCGATAAGAAGTGCAGTAGTATAAGACGCTTTACACACAAGATTAGATAGTGCAGCTTGTTGGACAGGACTGCCCGATACATCATTTTCATAATACAAGAGGACATAGAGGATCTAAATGAAACAAGCCTTGGCTACTGGGCAAACTTCTACGAGCAGCTTGTGTTGGACACAGTTTAGCTTTTGTATAGATGTTGACTTAGCCCATCATTAATAGAAGACAATATCTAGTATTTGTATAAGTTATAAGATTCACAGATTAATACATATTCTTTCAATTACTTTACACTTGCTTGTTATAAGTGTCAACTGACACTGACATACATTAAACTAATACCACACCACAAACATATACATCTCCTCTGGCCAACATAATACAACATCTCACACTTTGCAAATCATAAAAGCTCTTACATTCCCCCCTTAAGTTTGGCAATATCAATACCTTTCTTAATTTCTTCTTCGAAGCGGTCTTCGGAGCCACATCGAAAAGTTTTCAAACCAGTAATGTACTCATTGACTAGCTTCTCGTATGAGTCTGTGTCCACAACATTTTGGAAGAGAAAGGCAACCTTTTGGAAGATATTGGGCAATCCAGAAGTTAACTCAGCACAATATTGTGAAACATTATCATACTTGAATCTCGAGCCAGCTACGACAACTAATTCCTCGGCACAGAAATTGTTAGTATGATTTATCTCATCGTCCCAATCACGAACAGCGCCATTAACCAGTTCAGTGCCGTACCTCCGAGCTACTGGGACAGAGTTTGAGGCCTTGGGAGTGACGGACTTGCTGATATCCGATACAGGCTTCTTGACAGGGGAAGGAGCTGCCGTCTTCTTCCTCTTCTCGGCGACAAGATTGTTACGCATAGCGTTAGCCTTCTTCTTTGGTGACGATGAAGCAAAAGAGGACCGGCTCATTGCCTTGAGTGATCGTCGTGCAGTCTTCTTTCCCTTGATTTTGTTCTTAGGGTTGGGTTTCTCCTTAGGAGGAGGACTAAACCCCATGTTGAATATAGCCTTGGTAGGTGTAGTAGTCTTGCCTGAACAATTGGCTGAAATCTTCTTGGGGGAGGCAACTACCGGCACACTTGAGGAGGCTACATTGGGAGCAAATGGAGACGATGCTGCTTCGTTAGAAGTAGAAGGAGACCCAAAGTTAAATGTAGGCTTGGTTGGTGTAGTAGTCTTCTTGAGGGAGGCAACAATCGGTACACTTGAGGAGGATGAGACCGAAGCAAACGGAGACGATGCTGCTTCGTTAGAAGTGACAGCTGAAGCTTGGGGAGTCGCCGCTGCAGCACCAGACGGCATCTTCTTGGAAGGTGACGAGTCAGTCATCTCGTGATCAGTGGATGGTGCTGGTTGTGGTGCAGATACTTGAGGAACCGGAGCAGGTGCAGGTGACGACGAGTCATCCATCTCTTCATCAACGGCACTTGCAGTAGCAGAGGCATTCGGTGATGATGATGCTGCTGCCCCTCCTCCGTTACGGCGCGCATTCTCAAGTTCCTTAATCCTGGAGTCAAAGACCGCATGAACGGAGTTATTATGCTTCTGGTATTGTTCTTGATTGCTCCAGAGCTCATGTTGGTTGTGCTCTAATTTCTCTGTACGGATATACAACGTCTTGAAACCAGTTGAAACGGCTCCAACAAGTTCATTCATGTTAAATTCAAGTCTACCCATGTTCTTCGAATCTCCATCCTGCTTTGTAAGCATACCGGCAATGGCTTTGGTATTAGCGGTAGCCAAGGCTGCAACATCAATGTTGGAATCAGTAGGAGCCTCGGTAGATGCCCTCATAGGGGAGACTTGTGGAGGAACAGGGGAAAGTGGTACCTCCAGTACTGATGCCGCTGCCGTTGGAGGGGGCACCGGATCATTAACAACCTGAAAGTCAAACAGAGATAGAGTTAGAGAGAGCAAGATACAATACAAACTGATGTGCATGTCAAACATACACATATAGCTTACCGGTTGACTCTGAATGGGAGGGTTACGCATACGATCCATACAAAGTGTACGCCTATTCTTCATGAAGATAGCAGTACACATACCAGACCAATCCTTATTATTCCGAACAGCAGCCAATAGAACAGAGGGACAGGTATTCCATCCGATGGTTATAAATACACCGGCGTACTGAATCTGACATGTGTATCCATCAAGTATATCCCTCGTCTTGCTTAAATCAGCAACAATTTTGCCATCAATACGTAAAAACCTCGTATCATCGTATTCCTTTAAGTGTCGTCTATTGTTCTTGCCGTCAGAAAGACTGAATCCTTCACGATAGTTCATCTTCTGTTTGTTGGTAATCATTCCACGGAAATCAACACTAGGATTCTGCTCTTCTGTATCACATATGTAAACCATATCTAACGAAATGTAATGACGTGGTTTGTTACTAGACCGACGGACCATGCTATCTCTTCGCTTTTCGGTTGCATCGACTAGAAAAGGATCAGGTGCTTGATCTTGGGCGGCTGCGTGAGCAGTAAGCTCAGGTAACTTCTTAAGTGTTGAACGTAATTTATCAGCGTTTAACCATGGGATTTGTTTTAATACATATTCTACTGACATGTGATAGGGTGTCTTCTCAACTGTTGGTGTTGGTCGTTCAAAGAAGCGATTAAAGGTTGGGGTAGTAGCAGCAGCCGTGGAGAATGGTGATAGTTGTTGTTGATTCTGCTTCTGCTGTTGTAGATCAAACTGATTCAATTTTTGCGGAGTATTTTGTGGTGTAGATGATTGCTGATGGTATGGAGATTTGGCGCTGTTGAAAGGAACATCTAAACCTCCTCCACGATCAGTAGGTTGAGTTGGCTGGTTGGTATCGGTAAACATAATGATATAATATTATCCTGTGTGTAGAAAGAGAATATATTATAATAAAAAATAATATGAGATACAAGTATCGATTAATCAAAAACATATAATATTCATATCCGCCACATCAATACACTATATCTTACCTTTGCAATGTACCGAAAATAGAAATTATGGACAAGTGTTGGGGAGTAAATCTCAACTGATCTGAACATAGCACCGAAAACTGTCCAAACAAATCAGCGAAAGATACCTCTCTCATCTCTATCGTTTTAATGTCGTCGAGTCGTCTGACGACAGCCTACACAATTCACATCTTTTCCGGCGGGTTAGCACTGCATTGTTTGTTGCCTTATAATCCCAATATCGACTCCATCACAACCATCCTCTCAATTATGATATTGTACCTTGTTTCAAAACAAAACAAGTGACGAAAAGTACAGTAGTACATGAGCCGTGTACGGTCAAGTACGGCGGAAATACCATAGTACATGAGCCCAATTTAAGCAATACGGTGTAATTTTCCTCCGTACTGACTTGCAATTGACCTTCTCGCCTGATCGGATACCGGCGAGCTAATAGGTTATGAGTCAAAATTTTCGGCCCAACTCACTTTGGGTATCCTATTTTATAGTGTGTTTGTTAGTGAAAATGATATAGTGTATCTTCGATTTATTGCAATAGTATAGATTATATATGGTAAAATATTGTTGATTACTTCTTCTAATACATATTTATAGTTCAAATACAGGCTAGGATGGATGTAGATAATGTATCTGTACCAATGGCAGCACTGCATATATTACCATGCATTTTCAGCCCTGTTCACTATGGGGATTTTGAGTAGTCAAATACTAATTCCTATGTTAAATTTGGTCCTAAGCCGGCATTACCAATCGATTCAGCTTGAAATTCTGGTCTAGAATGAGCCTTTCCAACTTTATTGATAGTAATTATTGGCCTCTCCTCACCAAATTAGGTGGCCAATATTTCACACAGTGGCCCCAACAAAAATAAGATACC
>Ga0214480_101423_pt1 | contig 9979 bp, 9 predicted proteins | sample M1_20Mar14CPVII9_3_FD_165042 | JGI IMG/M metagenome (GOLD analysis project Ga0214480, IMG submission 165042) | Marine eukaryotic communities from Monterey Bay, California, United States - M1_20Mar14CPVII9sort6BwellE17 | ecosystem: Environmental > Aquatic > Marine > Unclassified | place: USA...
TGGATACACTCATATCAAAGTCGGAGGATTGATCGTCAAAAAATGTAGGCAAATTCTTGCCAAGTTGATTTTGAAAATTCTAGATCGTCTGTCTGGCGTTTCACCCCATTTTTGATATGAACCCCTGCCTGGAAGGGGTGGCTGCCTGCTCAATCACTAACTTAATTCGAGAGTTACACACGTAAGCATTTCAGCCACAAAAAAGAATTAGACTAAAAAGCAAAATTGCCGCTAATTGCAATAGGCATAAGCGCAATACTACCCGATCCAATGGCTGATAATACATTATCTTCCTCTCCTCCATCCGATCCAGCATCTTCGGATGCTGCGGTAGCGGCCGCTGCTTCTTCTGAAGCACCACCTCAAAATCAAGCACTACAACAACAGATCCAAGCTCAAGTAAGTCGTATCAAGTCTTTGTTTTCAATAAATGATATATTGATCAATTCGAAGATTATTTATGTATTTTGAAGGATTATTATTGGTTGATGTATCGTGTTCATGTGTTGTGTCATTTATACATAATATCATTTATACATAATACATATGATATGTATAGTATATTCATATTATTTTTAGAGATACAACTAATAAAATATTACCTCCTCTCTTCCTATTTGTTTACCTCTCAGTTACAAAATCAGTTACAGGCACAGCTTCAAGCTGCCGCGTCAAAGGGGAAACAGGCTAATATAACCCCCGAGATGATTCAGGTGAGCTTGTATTTTCATGAGTGATATTTGATCATATTACATTATATAAATATTATTTATCAATGTAATTTTTGTATCTTTCTAATGACATTTCTATGTTTCACACAGGCCCAAGCACAAGCGATGGTTCAGGCAGCAGCTCAGGCCCAAGCGGTTGTTGCTGCAGCTAAGAATCGGGGAGGTGGACTTGTTCCGATGAACGCAGCACAAATCGCTGCCCTCTCCCAAATTCAAGCACAGGCAATTGTTAATGCTCGGCCACAAACTGCACTTGTTGGCAAATCCGGAGAAGATGACGAAACACCAACAACGACACAAATTCAAAATCAAATCCAGTTGCAGGCTCAGGCATTAGTTCACGCCCATACACAAGCTCAGATTACTGCTGGTATTTACAAGGGAGGGGATACTGCAGCCGACGAAGCTGCTGCTGATACATCAGATGATAAGAAGCCAGCAGCTGTAAAGAAGTCTCCTTCTGCTTCACAGCAGGATTCTTCTGGTCACAATACTCGTAAAAGAAAACCAGCTCCCCAAGATCCAGCTGCTTCTACTAAGCCATCAAAGAAAAAGGCAACAGAAGAAACACCTTCTCTCCCATCTCTCCCAGTAACAGCAGCTAGTGCCTCTTTGAAATCTCCACCAGAACAACAGCAACCAGCAGCAGTAGCAGTAGCTTCAGCACAAAAGAAACCTCCACAACAGGTCACATCGGCTGGGACAATACTTCCTCCCCTATCAAGTGATTTTACCGATGAAGGCCTTGAAGGAGGTGGTGTCGTGTTGCAACCAACCTCTCCTGAATTCATTGCTCAACTAAATGAAATACTAACAGAATTTTGGACTAGGCAATTGCAAGAAATGCATGTTATCGGCACAGGCAAGCAAGAGACTGAGCAAGACTTCAAAAATCACAACGATTTGCCTCTAGCCCGCATCAAACGTATAATGAAAAGTGATGAGGATGTTCGTATGATATCTGCCGAGGCACCTGTGTTATTTGCCAAGGCATGTGAGATGTTTATCTTGGATATGTCACTTCGAAGTTTTGCGTATAGTACGAATCATAAGAGGAAGACATTGACAAAGGAGGATGTTATTGAGGCGATTAAGATGACTGACATCTTTGACTTCTTAGTTGACGTTATCAATTAAAGAATGTGAATATATAGTGGAAGTGGGGATGGTGCAAGCTCTCTGTTCAAACAACTCGACAGCTTGAGCGTCTGTGTATAATATGATTGTGCATGTGTAATTGTTTGTGAGAAGGATTTATGAATTGGGGGAGGAAAGTAAGAAACTATGAAGAATGCATAACTAGACCGGTTAGTCATAGAGGTAGTCTAAGCATATTAAAAAGAAAGATAAGCTCTTCAGCAGTTGCTTATACTGTAATCCCGTCCACCTAAGTATCAGTCTCTAGAGAGTTGGGATAAAACTATGAGAAGATTCAAGCGAATGCGGCTTGGGCCCTGGCTGGATACCCAAAAGGATACCACATGGCCAGGGAATATCTTTTTTGCTCTTTGTTTGTCATTGACCACGCATGTCTATCTAGCAAAGATATTCTACTTCATTCTATATCATAAATTGCCCTCAAGTACAACCTTTTCATCTCCCTCTATAATATAGTAGTAAATTATTATTAACACTCTCCTGCCACCATGTCTGAAAAATTCGATGTAGATGCGCCGACGCTAAATCGCTTTGTAATGAAGAATACAAAGGATCCAGAATTGGTCATTCTTTTAAACTCCCTCGCCACATCCTTTAAGCTAATTGCATCTGCAGTTGGTCGGGCAGGAGTTGCTCAACTATACGGTCTTGCAGGTGAAGTTAACTCAACAGGCGATGACCAAAAGAAGCTTGATGTTATGTCCAACGATATGATGATTAATGCATTAGTAAACAGCGGAGTATGCAGTGTTTTAGTATCGGAGGAGAACGAAGATCCTATCATTGTTCCTGCAGATAAAGCTGGAAAGTTCTGTGTTGCATTTGATCCCCTAGATGGCTCTTCTAACATTGATTGCAATGTATCTGTGGGTACAATCTTTTCAATATACGAGAAAACTGATAAGGATGGTTCAGTGGACGATCTCTTGCGTTCGGGTGCAGATTGTCTGTGTGCTGGATACTGTGCTTACTCTTCTGCAGTTGAACTAGTCTTTACTTTCAACGGTGGAACTGTAGAAGGGTTCTGTCTTGACCCAACTATTGGAGAGTTTGTTCACACTCGTTTCGATATGAAGTTCCCTGTCGATGGTGGTAAGAGAATCTACTCCTGTAATGAGGGCAACTTCATTCATTGGGATAAGCCCATTAAAGACGCTGTCGAGGCATTCAAGAATGGTATTGATGGAAAGCCCTACAGTGCCAGGTACGTTGGATCAATGGTTGCTGATATTCACCGCACCTTGTTGTATGGAGGTATCTACATCTACCCTGCCGATAAGAAGAGCCCACAGGGTAAGCTTCGTTGTCTCTATGAAGGCATTCCAATGGCTTTGATTATCGAGCAAGCAGGTGGTATTGCATCAACTGGATTCTTTAATGGCAAGATCGGTAGAGTAGCTGAGCTAACACCTGATGCTATTCACTGCAAGTGTCCCATCATTATGGGCGGGCCTAGAGATGTCGGTGTTGTCTATGATTGCTACAAGAAGGCTGGTATTGACACTCCTGCTTTGTAAGTCGGATACTCAAGTCGTTGTCAAGAAGTGGATGCGTATTAGAGTGTTTGTTGTGCTACTATTTGCTAAACATACAGTTCATTCACAACTTGAAGATGATTAGTAAGTTATCATCCATGTATAGAATTGAGCTTAGCTATTGTTGTTCGTAAAGAAGAGAGAAGATGCCCCTATTTTGTATTAGTTAGGGCAGTAGCCATCAATTGTTTTTAAAGTAATATCGGTATTATTCGTGTACCTACATATCTGCGCTTATTAGTCTCAGCTTTGTTGCAAAGACATGATATGAGTACTTAATATAAGTACTATCTGACTCGACTGTATGGTACTACGATTAATATCAGATCGAATTGATATCTTTAAATAAATATAAGTAGCACGCATCTCTAGCCTGTCTACATAAATGAAATGACTTCGTCGACTCAGTTGAAGTTATCTTTGGCGATAATTTATTCACTCCTCCGATTTTGTCCTCCGCTGCCTTTAAAACCTGCGTAGTACGTATTTAACCGGCGGCGCTAATACTCCTGTAATACGAAGAGAAAGAAGCCGAGTAGCACAATGAAGTTTGGATTTGCCTTATTCTCTACCATAGTTTTGGGGAGTGGAGCTGATGCCTTCACCGCAAGTGTCGGTAGATCATCACGCGTAACTCATTCTTCTCTCCAAGAAAAGATTGCTGATGAGCTTGACATCCCCTGTGAAGACGAATGTGCTCTCGATAGCTACCCCAATATGCCACCCAGCGTACACCCTGGTGTTGTAACGGGTCAAGCTATGCTTGATTTACTTGACCATGCTAAAGAGAATGGTGAGTAAATATTTATAAAAAGATGTCATTTATGTGGCAGGCTTAACACGAGGAAGCTGAGTGATGATTGTGGTATCAAATACAAGTTGCTGTATCATACTATTGCAATCTTCAAATAGTATTGCACGTATATATCCCCAACATCTGCCATAAAGTTGCCGCATCAGAGTTTATATACTCATTAACTTGTTTCTCACTGTTACGTTCTTCACTCTACTCAGGATACGCCATCCCTGCTGTCAACTGTGTTTCAAATAGTGGTATAAATGCATGCCTTGAGGCTGCTCGTAAAAATGATGCTCCAATTATCATTCAGTTCTCATCCGGTGGATCACAGGTGAGTGTACTTTTATTTATTGATATGTTATTGTTTGTTTTTGGTATCCTAATGACGACAATATATAACCCAAACTCCAAACCAGTTTTATGGAGGCAAAGGACTAGATAACAAAAATTACGCTGCTGCTATTGCTGGTGCCGTGTCAGGAGCATTCCATGTTCGTACTATGGCGGAACAGTATGGTGTCCCTGTGATTCTTCATACTGATCACTGTGCTAAGAAGCTTCTTCCCTGGGTGGATGGACTCTTATCTGCTTCTGAGCGATACTATGCCAAACATGGAGAACCTCTCTTTTCATCACATATGATTGACTTATCAGAGGAACCAATTGAGGAAAATATTGATATTTGCAAAGACTACTTAACTCGCTTTTCTAAGATTGGTATGCTCTTGGAGATGGAACTTGGTATTACTGGAGGAGAAGAAGATGGTGTTAACAATGAAGATGTTGATATTGAAGATCTTTACTCAAAGCCAGAGGAAATCTGCCAGGTATATGATGCATTAACACCAATTTCTAATATGTTTACTGTTGCCGCTGCCTTCGGTAATGTACATGGAGTATACAGTCCAGGCAATGTCAAGCTTGAGCCAAAAATTTTAACTCGTGCACAAGCCTACATAAGTGACAAGCTTGGCGATAAAGCACCAGCAGACAAGAAACCAGTTAAATTCGTCTTCCATGGAGGTAGTGGATCAGATGTTAGTGATATCCAGGAGGCTATTTCCTACGGTGTTATTAAGATGAATATTGATACCGATACACAGTGGAGCTTCTGGGAAGGTATTAAGAACTTTGAGAGTAAATGGCATGATTATTTACAAGAACAAATCGGTAACCCCGAAGGTGCCGATAAGCCAAACAAGAAGTACTACGATGTAAGTGATACCAATATATGTATGCATTGCTTCAAACTCTATATGCAATGCTTTTTACTGATTTCTTTACTACTTTGACTTTGTGCAGCCCCGAGAATGCTTACGTGCAGGTGAAGTCAACACCGTGGAGCGCTTAGATCAGTGCTTTTCTGATCTTAAATGCACAAATGTACTTGGACTTGAAAAGGCAGCTGAAGCTGAGAATGTACTTGGTCCAAGACGCGGTGGCCTCCCAGTATAAAAAGTTTAGTATGGAACACGGAGTCAACACACAGTGATACAAAGAAAAACTGCAACTGAAAGTGTCAGAGTTAGAAAAAAGCTAGAGATATAAAGGGGGGTATGTTCGAGAATAGGTATTTGTTATAAATATACTGCGGAACATATCATACCTCTGTTGGTTAGATAAAAGTATAACACTAACAGTGAAATCTTATTACTCAAGTAGTAGTTAGTTTAAACCTATGATTAGATAAGCGGGAGGGAAGCCGGAGCTCTAATGACTTCTCCCTCCTTTAACCCAGGCAAATTTGTTATCAGTTTGGCAATTCCTTCAGCTGATTTCTTACTTTCTTTACTATCACATGGTAATGCAACAGCATCACTAGGACATATGCTAGCTTTCAGTATGACATCTTCTGTCTTGGATATTTTATTCCAAGTTTCTTCAACACCAGATCTACTTGTCAATAGATTTTCTTTATACATTTGAAACGAGAATGGAAATCGTACAGTGGAAACTGGAAACTTGGCTCCTGCCAGTACAGGGCCATTAGGCTGAGTAGCTGATATCGCTGTCAATACAAGGATATCACTGTAATAATCTAGAGCTTGCTTCTTTTGTTGATCAGGTGCTACTTTTGCCGATGGATCCCTCGGTGCAATTTCAGGGAAGTAGACCAATCCTTGTAATATCGGTTCTCTTGAATTACCTTTACTTTGTGACGTTGTTTGTTGCTTCTTTGAAGATTCACTAACTCTATTGAACATTATTTGTGGTTTGTCAGAAGTCGGAGGTTTCAAACCTAGCTGTGCCACAGAGTCAGCTGTCATTGAGGATAAATCACTTGGTTGAATAGCAGATACATCCAAGGGGGAAGCAAACACCAACGTTGCAGAAGTAATAATTGTCATCATTGAAATACTACATCGATGAAGGAGTCTATCCGTCATTGACATTGATGATTTATTTTGCATCTTATAATTATTCTGCTCATTATTACTAATTGAAAACGCCGATACTGATATAGGATAAAGAGATATATAAGCTGATAATATCAGTATCAATGACAGCATATTGAAGGCCTTTATGATATTTATTATAGTGTGGTCGAGAGAGAGTTATTATCGTAGTACGATAGTTGGCGGCTGGCGGGCTCTATCTAGAGCGCGAGGAGATAAAATAAGGCCTCATTGAGCGAGTAGAGGACTTTCAATCAAGTGTGCCGCATAGTTGATTGGTAACTCTAAGTTGTTAGGTATGTCAACCGTGGTGTTGTGGAGTACGACCTTTAGCTTCTCCACTACTCATATTCTACAATTACTTACACATTAACTATCCTATGACATACGTAAGCCCGATCATTGTCTACCAATCTCTCCTTGAGTGATCGCACCAGTCGTCAACTTTAATTGATCAATTTGTTCAGCAAATAGATGCTCAGCATACTCATATACCTTCAGGTCAAACCAATTCTGAGCCACCAACAACTTCCAACCCTCACTACCTTCCTCAATACTTGGCGGAGCTGTGTTCTTCAATGCACTGAATACATTGTTATAACAAACATCTACATTTTGCAAGCCTAAAGCAGCGGCGGTATCATTCCATCCAAAGATATGACTAAACAGGTTGGCCGTGGCTGGTAAGTCAGTAGCCAACCCAACAACAAATTTTCGTCGTAAGAATTCACGAGCCAAATTCAAATCTTCTACACCCAACTTGCCTCCATACCTTCCAGAGAGGTATCGAGTCAAGTAGTTATTTTCAACTCGCAACCCGCCGGAGCGGACATATTGGGGCAGTGTCATCCCAGCAACCTCGGGGTCAGATGCTAAGTCAGCATAGTACTTGGATATTGCACGCTCCATAGGATGGCGAATAACGGCGAACATTCTAGCCAGGTTACGATTGTTGAACAGATCAAGGACACCATGGATATCAGGGGATATGATAACGTCAGCCACACCCGAGGCTGCAATGTTCAATTCCTTGGCCCGAGCAAGACCTTTAGGTGTAGTCATATCAACATTCACATACTTCTTATCATCATTCTCTTCAACAACCAAGTATGGTTGATCACTCCCCGCACCATACTCGCTAGCCTCGCTGAGGCTCAAGCAATCTCTCATGATCGTTCTGATAACATTCCCCCCACTTCGTTTAATGAACCAAAAGAAAGGCGTTTCTATCCTATCAGGTGCACGTTTACTTGAAACATCAGCAGCACTATATTCAATCATTGTATTAAACTTGATATCTAAACTTTCCATGTCAGGGATACCCTTCTCTTCGAACCACCAATCAGGGTAGAAGATATTTTCTTTATCAATCAGTTCTTGTGCATGTGGATCTTCGGGTAATACACCATACTGATTCATAACCTTGCGTTCATATGCCGCGTTTGTTACACTTAATCCAAATTGTCCTCCACCTGTGAATAATGATGAGTAAGAAGGTAAGGTGAGTATTTTATATAAAAAGGGGAGTTGAACATAAACACACACTTACCATATATGATTGCAAATGTTAATGATAGAGCAAAACATAACACGAGAAGTACCAATCTCAAGAATGAATCATTCCGACGATGTCGTTTTCTCGCGGCTAGAATACGGCGGGGAGCATTCAATCGACTTTCAATGTTATCAAATTCAGTAGGTAACTGAGATGGATGTCGAGTAGCAGTACGGAATGATGTTGGCGGCGGAACAACAAAATTGGGTGCTCTACCAAATGCTGATCCTGAAACTGCATCGCCATTGGCTATAGCTGCAGCGATGACAGCGGAGTCTGTACTACCATCATCTTCTGCAAATCGTACAGATCGACGTTGGACATTACCTCCTGTATCAAACTCATCTCTTGCATCATCGTCTTCATCATCATTTAAACCAAACCAATTTGTAATATTCTTTGTAAACCGGGTAGTAAATGAATCATATGCATTACTACGTAACCTCTCCTCGACTCGACCTTGCTGTTGTTCAACCGTTCGAACATTATCAGGATGATGTAAACCCTTCCTATCCTTCTTTGTACTTGGATCTTCAACACCTGCATTGGCAATATAATCACGTAATACTGGTGCTATCATACTCTGTTCCTGTTGTGGTGGATATGATTCCTTTGCCTCCTTTTCATAGTTCAATTCAACACCGGGTGCCAAGCTAACATGATCATCATCATTGTATGGATCGTAGTGCGGCTTCACTACCCCACCCTGTTTCGTTTGTGTATTTGGTACCTGTTCACCATCAATCATTTTAGAGTGATGTCGTATTGATTGTGTTAATGCCATTGCTAATGACGGCCCATCATTTGCTGCTATTGCATTATACCCCATTGTTGGTCCTTGCTGTTCCTGATTGCCGCCATCGTCAGATTGAGATGATGCATTTGAGCCCTGCCGATTTTGCGTTTGTGATATAGTTTGTTCTATTGCAGTATTTAATGATGGTCGACGTGTATCTATATAACTATTATCTTCTTCTTCTTGTGAATTACTACTACTACTAAATCGAACATTTGTCATCTTTTCTTATTGATATATAATAACTGTAATAGATGGTATACAATATCTCAAGAAAGTATAATAATACTGTTAGCAGTAAAACTGGTAATGTATACCAATAGTAGATAGCCCGTTTATTGATTGTAGGTATCTAATATATTTTTACTTGGAATAAAATATGTTTTGCTTCTTTATTACAATGCCGTACGACGATAACACAAAGGATCTGACGAGTGTATTAATACTATATAATCATATACTTTTTATACCTATCGGAGAATTGATTATTTTAAATGACCTGCCTAAGGTCATTTTTCGATATTTCGATATAGAGTTTTCTAATATGATGTTGTGCATGAAAGCTATTTGTAAGCATCAGAATAGGATAGGGGACTGCCCACTATAAAACGCCAACTTGCAAGACAGCTACGAATTATGTCACATGCATGATTTAGTAAAGGGTATAGGCGATATAAGTCTGTTTAGTATTGACACTCAGGCTACGGCGTTTGACGCTAGGGCAGCAAGAAGCAGCCTGTCTTTCATGAAAGAGGCATTAGGCGAAATAAACGAGAGTCTCAGCTGTTGTGCTCCTCTCGAGAAACATCAAGCAATCAGGGTACACTGAACTGCCAGAGTAATAGTTTCATAGACATATACTATAATAATAAATATAACTTTCTTGACACGATTCTTTACATTTAACATGAATAACTAATTCCTACCAGATAACAACATATAGTGTACAACCCAAACGATGGGATATCTTATAGTGCAAACTTGATGTCAGGAAACGATCCGTCCTGGA
>Ga0214480_101425_pt1 | contig 9962 bp, 5 predicted proteins | sample M1_20Mar14CPVII9_3_FD_165042 | JGI IMG/M metagenome (GOLD analysis project Ga0214480, IMG submission 165042) | Marine eukaryotic communities from Monterey Bay, California, United States - M1_20Mar14CPVII9sort6BwellE17 | ecosystem: Environmental > Aquatic > Marine > Unclassified | place: USA...
GAAAAGACCTTGAAGTTGATTTCAATGGTGGAACAGAAACTTGCGAGCATGTTTCAAACTTTCTAGCAAATCGGGCTAGTAACGGCACAGATGAATGTACAGCATCAAAGGTTGAATATCAAGAGTTCTGCTGTATGGACAAGTGCTCTCTCTGTCAAACAGAAACTCAACGAATTGACTGGGATGCATATGTCAAGTTCGAGGGGAAGGAAGACGTATCGTGTGGAAACTTTGACTGGTACTTCACTTCAAATTCTATAGAGAAGGGGACAGAAGAATGTACTACTTTACAGCTTGAGTTTGGAGAAACTTGTTGCTATGAGCCAATTGATTATTCTGTAGCCGCGTGCTCACTTTGTAAAAGAGGTGAAGCATGGTATGATATCAATGGAGACGTTGAAGTATACTTTGAAGGGTCGAATAAAACATGTACAGAAGTTAGCAACTCTCTCTTTCGTAAAGCTGAAGATGATAGTGGATTCTGTGAGGCTGCACGTAACGAGTACTTCTCTTCGTGTTGCTTTGCAAAGTGTGATATTTGTCAAGGAGCTAATCTTGATGCCAATGTTGAAGTTGCATACGACGGAACTCCTGCCACATGTTTGGAATTAGGACTGCGCTTTGCTGCCGACGTTATAATGGACGATTCTGAAGAGTGTGATGAAGCAAGACAAGTTCTATTTGAACCGTGTTGTTACATTAGTCCAACTGAACCTTGTATGCTTTGTTCTAATCCATCTGGTCAAGGTCAAGGAAGTGTTCGTGATTACAGTGTGAACTTTTATGGCTCTACTACAACTTGCTCAGAGTTGAATAGCTTCATGGTATCGAGAGAAGAGGAGGTAGGATTCATGTGTCTGGCGGCAAAAGCAGATTTGCAGGAAGAGTGCTGCTTCTCGGAGTGCAGTATTTGTGGTACTGATGGTAATCTTTACTGGGATAATCCTACCACCTTTAACGACATAACTTTTGCTTGTGGAGAATTAACCTGGATCTTTTCAGGACAGAGGGTAGAGGAAGGGTCTGAGGAATGTAATCAAATGCAGGCTAATTACTATGATGACTGCTGTAATGGTCCATCCAACATGATACCAAACGCAGGGAACAAGTGTGAGCTGTGTCAATCCTCTGGAAAGGATTATTATGCTCAAGTTACATATGATGGCAAAGACATGACATGTCTAGAGCTTGATTCAATCTTGTTACAAAAAGGAGTCTTTGGAGATTCTGCCCAGTGTAGTCAAGCAAGGTTGGAATACTCAAGTTTCTGCTGTTACATACCTCCGGAGAGGCCTTGTAGTTTGTGTCAATCAGGACAAGAGACATACGCCGTTTCGGATCAAGCTATAGTATTCAATGGCGCTGATACAAACTGTTATGCCATTTACAATTACCTCTGGACAAGACTTGAAACAGACGATGATGCATGTCTTGTAACCCAGAATGATCTGTTTGATAAATGCTGTTACAACAAATGCAGTATCTGTCAAGATTATCAACTAGATCAGGAAATGATGGTGACACACGAAGGTGTGCAAATGGGTTGTTCAGAGATTGAAAATCACTTCATTGGGCTGAATGAAATTACTCAGGAAAGTGAAGAATGTGCACGCATCCAACAACAGCATTGGAACTCGTGCTGTTATGATATACCGTGCAATATTTGTGGTAACTATGAACTGCTAGTAGACAAGCCCATGACTTATATGGGTGTGGAAAGAACATGTGGAGACTGGTCGGTATTGGCAGAACGAGAGTTAAGTCAAAGCGATGTTTGTAAGGCAACAACAAGTGATTTACTTGATATATGCTGCTTCAAAGAATGTACGCTATGCAAAGATCCAAGCAAGGCCATCAATTGGAATCATCCCTTGACATATGACGGACTTGCCTCAACTTGTTTGGATGTGTACATGAATTTACGAAGTGAAGGCATACAAGATGGTGATGATGTATGTCAAAGTGTTCAATTCACAGTTGCACACGAGTGTTGCTTTAAGATACCAACAAATCAATGCTCGTTGTGCCAGAGCCAAAATGGGACATATCTAAACACGAATTGGAATAGTGAGGTAGAGTACCTAGGAGAAAGTTTAACTTGTGGAGATGCCAATGCTCTACTAAGTGCAGAAGAACTTGACGGTCTACTCTGTCAATCAGCAAGGGAAGATCTCTGGAATCAATGTTGTACACCTCAGGAAGGTGGAAATACAGGAATGGGTGGAATATTACCACCATTGACTAATGACATCTCTGATGGTAGTAGTAAAGAGTCAACTGGTCAATCTGGTTGGGGAAATAATGGTGGATTTGATAGCAATACCTTTTTCAGACGCAATGAGGCTACGAGCTGCTCAGTATTGTTGACAGCAGTGGTGCTACTAGTTGCAAGCTTTATATATCACTTATAAGAAGAGATGATAATAACTAACATAGAATAATCATATTTAGTCTATCTTGATCGGTTGTTACACAGGATAAAAGTGTACTCATAACGACAAACAGAAGTCTACGCAGTGATGGCTGTACATATGTGATCTATTTTACTATACAACATGAACACAACTTTTTAAAGACCCAGTCTCATCCCAATTTAACGCTTCATCTTTCTCCTCCTGATCTACAATCTTAGTAGCGGTTCCTCCTCCTCACTCTCTCCTCCTGTGTCTTCATCTTCCTGTGTTTATATAGGTATTGGAAATGAATACAGTAAGTTGGTTAGCAGACATGAAATATAAAGTATGAGATTTTGTGCACATCATGTGTGCAATTTTTCGATATCAAATCAAAAGCGTACCTCTTCACCTTCCCCCTCATCCGGAGGATCTATTGCCTCAACCTCACGAACCGTAATAGTATTATTCTGATTCTCGGCACCCTGTGCAAGATAGATGTGAACACCATCTCCCGATGACTTGACATATTCGACTGTGATGTTATTATTAGAACTTGAAGATGCGCGTCGCAACGATTTTGATGACAAAAGAGAGGAGATTATAAATATGTTAGTACATATGATATGCAAGGGCAATCATCTAGAGGCAAACTAAGGTCAAACAAAGCATTCGTCGAGCCTTTATACTGAACACCTGCATTTGCATGACACGATAAAACAATACAAACGCGGACTTTCTTTCCACTACCATGAGCAACCCATATGTGGATTCCATCACCTTGAATTGAGTCGTTGTCAATACATTTTAATTCAACCGTTCCATCTTCTTTGACGTTGGTATATGTTCCAGGAGGAGTAGAGTCCCTCGACTGCTCAATCAGCAAACCATCCTGAACATTTTGAGTGATTTTGTCTGCATTGTAATACATCAACGACTTGACATCTGGAGACTCGTCAGTGTTTCCTCCTCCGCCATTGTTATCATCCTCTCCTCCCTCATCATCACTTGGCTCTTTCATATCATTTAATGCATAACGACGTCGTTGATGAGGATCAATCTTAACAGCACTGCTAGCACTACGACTACGATGTTGCCCATGTGTAATTGCAAATTGGGTCAGGAGGCAGATTAAGGAAAGTGTGTAGGTCTTCATGATAATGATTGATAGATGTATAATAGATAATGATGTAGTAGACAGTAGCAGAAGAATGTAAAGGGAGGTAATGGCACATGTCGGCATCAACTTCAATTCAATTATTACACGTGTAGTCTTCTCTCAAAGAAAGATATCCAGACATTTCTGAACACCCACAAAAGTGAAATTTTGTCATGGGGGAGGAAGGCTACTAACTTGATGATACATGGCCATAGTGTGTTGACAACAATAGCAGAGTAGGTTTCGAGGACTGAGTAAACAAGCATCAAATATTAATAAATAAGGAATAACGATAATTAATATGCCGCGGTGGAGGAAAAATGTTGATATTGATAATTATTATGAGTATAAAGAAGAGGAGGCTCTCGTAATCAAAACGGCTCTTATCATTACACCCATATTAGCAATAATGTTCAAAATGCCTCAGGTGGCATTACTAGTATTAGGAGTGGTATTGATGCACGTGTCTCTTTGTTCTATTCCACCCTTTAAAAGTATAGCGGCACTTTCTACTAGAGTCAGGGTGGTACTATTCTTCGTTGTATCAATGTCATCTGCCTTACTATTAAAATGCCGTTGGGTAGTATTGGGCCTAATGCTGTATGGATTGTGGTTCCTATATATCTTCTATATACTCCGGAAAATTGAGCGTGCCGATGAGAAACTTTTTAGACAACCTCCTAAGCCCGACGATTGCCCAATATGCTTTTTACCTCTTCCACTGTTAGGCCCAGGGAAGCGATTTAATCATTGTTGTGGAATGACTATATGCAGCGGTTGTATCCATGCACCTGTTTATGATGATGAAGGAAATGAAGTTGATAATGACAAGTGTGCTTTTTGTAGAACCCCATACCCTACAACAAATGAGGAATTGATTGAATTGATACAGAAGCGTGTAGAAGTCAATGATGCCGAAGCAATCAGCCATCTAGGAACTCATTACCGTAATGGGAATTTTGGCTTGCCAAAAGATTGTAATAAGGCACTGAAGCTTTGGAAACGAGCAGCAAAGCTTGGTCATGTTGGATCATATTTTGAGATTGCTATGGCGTATAACGGGAGTTATGGCCAATGTGTAGAAGTAAATGTTGATAAGTCTATACATTATCTTGAACTAGCCGCGATAGGGGGCGATGTGGATGCCAGAGGCTGTCTCGGCAATTCAGAATTAAGAGAGCCAAGATGTCCAGGTGATACAGAAAGAGCTCTTAAGCACTTTACAATTGCAGTTGAGGGCGGAGACGCTGGATCTTTGCGTGAGATTAGACAGCTTTACTCCAGTGGTCAAGTATCCAAAGATGACTATGCTAATGCGTTAAGTGCTTACCAAAGATATTTAGATGAGATTAGAAGTACCCAAAGAGACGAGGCAGCTGCATATAGCGATGAGTATCAATATTACGGGTTACATATAAATAATCCAAATCGCATTCAGTGCTTATGATGTCTTCATAAGTGATCTATTTTAATAACATATGCCATCAACACTTTAAATAGTTCTCAATGGTATTTGATAACAACCGTATCCTCATGGTAGCACCAACCTTATGATGTATTGCATCCTCTGTCGTGGCGCACTCTTCTATATCATGATCGTTATATATACCCACTGTTAATACAGTATTACCATCACTTGTCTTAATACCGCCAGGCTGTTGAACGCTACTAACAAAGTCTACCATTTGTTCATTAACATACTTGGATCCGACGTCTGTAAATTGCCCATATTTGCAATACTTGTTTAAATCATCTGTACCAATTGATAAATCTTTGGCTAATGGTTCTAATCTTGATACACAATTTGCTAATGTAACATTATCAAACTTTTGATACAATGTATCGCCTATCAACCAATCACCAGTTCGGGCCGAGCCACAGATGAAGTTTGCCGTTTTGAATAGTAATAACTTTGCATTGACTTTAATTGCAAAGTCGTATACTCTTTGTAGCCATGACTCTGTGTAATGCAACCATCTCAAAATTAGAGGAGAGTCAATTACACTTGGGCACATTTTTTCTGAGTAACCACATAAATGCAACCAATGAAATGCCATATTAGCAACAATAATATCCGGTTTCATAACCTCAGCATCAGTAAACATCTTATCAACTGCCTGTTCAGTCTTTCCATGCATATTCCCATGCATACCAAACCAAGCAAATTGCATATTATCATTCTTAAACGGTGGCACGGGATCAATACCCTGTATCATAAATTGTCTATTATTCTTAACAAAGTTATTAGCAACGCCTCTATCTTTCATATTGTAATATTCAACATCTATACCTTTATTGACATTCTGCTGATGATGGAGCATGCTTGAGAAGTATTTCCCTAACCAATATAATGTACTATCACCGAGAAAAGCTAGTTTGTGTCCATTGAAGGATGATAGATGTAATCCTGGCATATGTAGTTTACTACCGTCATCTAATGTAATGTTATGATCAATCATTGCATTATGCCATGAATTTTCATTAATCTTTGCAATTAGTTTGTTTAGATTGCAATATGTTATTTCACTGCATGAGTTTTGATTACTACACTTTTGTTGTTTGTTATTACTTTCTTGTAGATCAAGATGTGTTAAGAATGGCTCGCTACTACTACCGCTACCGCCATTACTGTTCATTTGACTTTGTAATATAGTAGTGATTGTTATAACATAACTAAAGAGTAGGAGGGCCACCCGTCGAGCCCTGTGTGCTTGTACCATAACTTCTATATTCTATCTAGGAAGGTAACTAAGTGTGTGGTGCTTTTATAATTTGTGTATCGTAGATATCGAAATATGAATAGTACGGATAATACCTCTGAATATATGCTTTGCAACAAGTATCACTGGCCAATGATAGAAGAGTGGAGGAGATAGAGGGCCGATATCGACAGCCGACAAACAATGTCATGTATCAGAAATCAGAGCCATCATGGGGACTAAAAAGCGAACAAACTACCGACCTCATACTAGTAACATACAAACACGAAGAACCTCTCTGTGCAACTATTAACACTCTCTAGCCAGTTGTTATTACAGCCATAACGTCTGTTATTACAAACGGTATACTTTCGTTATCAATAGTAGGGGCATTGGGAATATATTAACTGGCGTAAAATATACACACATCTTGTGAACACATTTTCTACAAGGTGCATCTAAACAGTTTATAGTCAATCCATAATTTATATACCAGATGAGCAACCGTGGCAATACAAAGAAGCGTAGGGTGGGAGGTGGTGATACCGGGGTATCTGATAATGGTGGTGGTTCAGAACTAGCCGCAATCAAATCAATGATGCAAGAATTAGTACAACAAAATCGTACACAGATAGATATGATTAGTAATATGCAAGGGAAGATTAATAATATGCAAGGAGAAATTACACGACTTTCACAGAAATGTAACACGACGGAGACAACAATTAAGAGTGTAAAGGTATCACAAGGTAAAAGTTTAGCTGCTATAAACTCTCGGTTTGATGAGGTGAATGACAAATTAAAATATCACGATATACTATTGCAAAACCAAGGATGGAAATATTCAGCACCTCACCCATCTACAGAATATTGGAGTAATTTTGATGAGGATGAGGAGAATGAAGCTGAAGATTTCCTTAATCATATCAAGAAAAGTACGGAGGATATGAGGTATGGTACGGGTGACGGAGAGATTGAAATTAACGCAAATGTTTCCTACAATGAAGAGTTGTTGCCTCATTGGGAGGAGTTTGCAGAAGCATTGGAACAGTATCATTATCATCTGAAGCAAACGCCAGATATAGTATCAACTCTTGAATTATTGAATGTGGAACTACCAGAAACAGTCATTGACCTCCTATCAAATGCTTTTGAGTCTACACATTTCCAAAAGATTGATATGAGACACAACGGCTTTGGTCAAAAAGGAATTAACTTCACATTGAAATATCTAAGGTCTAACCGAAACTTAGAAGAATTGTATCTCGTCGGTAATCCCATTAACAACATTGCCGACGTTAAGAAACTCTGCAAAATATTGAGACAGCATCCTTCAATTGAAAATTTGGCACTTGACAACTGCAAAGGAGGAGACATCAATGGATATGTTATGCTAACAAGGATCATGACCGCTGGTAAAAACAAATTGAAGCTTATTCGTCTATCCAACAACAGTATCAGTACTGAGGGAGGAACATTCATCTCAGACTTCTTGACAACAAATCCTATTTTGGAGAATCTATCACTAGAAGGGAACCAGCTTGATGATCAAGATGCAATTGGTATTTCAAATGCAATGAAACAAAACAATCACTTATGCTTCCTTAAATTGACAGATAATAATATTACAAAAGTTGGATGGATGGCATTACGAGAGGCAGAGTTTGACAATACGAGCTTGAATGCCGCCGCCGACTCGAACCATATGTGCAATATGAAGTATCCACCAGATGGCAGTGAGCTGATAGAGGGCTTGGATATTATTGAAATGAACGGGGACAGGAACCATACATTGGCATTTAATGCAGAAGTGGTTAGACAGAAGAAGATATACTCAGTACTCTCTTCACGAAACAGAGACAACTCAAATGTTGGACACTTTGAAGACATTCAAGTGAAATTACTACCGAATATGGTACATTCAATTCAAAAGTACTCCAATTATTATCAAGATGACGATATAAGCCAAGCCATGGGTCATGTCCAACCTTTATCAATTGTATATGAGATATGTCGAAATTGGGATGAATCTCTTGCTGTTTTTGAGGCTCTTAGTTCATAGTTAGATGGTACGTGGTATCAACGCTTGAGTAATGGCAACATGATATAACAAACAAGATTTTCTTCTAGATTACTTTCTATGGATTATGAATCTTTGAACAATACTCAAGCTAAGTATCCCTCAGAACTGTAAGCTTCCTCTCATCATTTCTACTCTTACTTCCAAGCAACACTGTAGAGAAGATACCAAGAGGTTAGTATCATAGTGAGGTTATTGTGCAGTTATTGATACAAAACAAATTGCAAAATAGACAACTTACTCGAAACATGAACTGCCTTTAATGTAGACACATCCTCATCATCAACTTTAATAAGCTTATCTCCAAGCTTTATCCTTGTCTTGATAGGACACTCTTGTTTAATATCACTTACAAACGCACATCCACCCTCTGGTGGTGAGTCGACCACTATACCCAACTTGCCGGGAGGTGCAATGATCTCGAATATTTCACTGGGCGTATTAATATCAAAACCAGCACCACTACTAGTAGTAGGAGCTGGCGTAGTGTCATTTGGAGTTACTTCCACACCACCGCCGGCACTAATATCAACAACTCGTTTGATTGATATCTTCCTCGACTCTTGTCCACTCTTACTACCCAATAGTTTGCTGACATTAATCGCTGTCATTCCTCTAACATCTTCATCGTCCACAGCCAAGACCTTATCGCCTAATAGTAACTTGTTAACTAGTGGACTGTCATCACGAATCTTGAATACATATGCAGGACCAGTCTCGGGTGGCTCGGGAGTGACAAGGACTACGCCCAACTTCCCAGCTGGTGCGGTAACGTCCATTAATACCTCCTTATCCTCACTTGACGATGATATAGGAGGTGCCTGTGGTGCCGCTGCAGACGATGGTAATGAATCGGCAACACTACCAAACATACTACCACCCTTTGGTTGTGATGATGCTGCTGAATCACTCGGACCCTTAACTCTTCTCAATACAGTAATCTTCCGTTCCTCATTCCTACTTCTCTTAGCTAACAACTTACTAACGTCCACGGCACTCATCTTCTGTACATCATCACGATCAACGGCGATAATACGATCTTCCAACTGTATCTCATTCCGAATTGGACATGTATTCTTAATTTCACATACGTAGGCACATCCACCGCTGGGGGGTGTATCCACAACTACGCCTAGCTTGCCCGGTGGTGCAATAATTTGTATCATCTTTTCAGAATGTGATGAACCATTACCTCCTTGAGATGACGTTAGATGTTCAAATGCTGATTCATCAAATGTTGTCATACCAGGGAATTTCGATGAACTTGATCGTCGTGACATGGATGACGATGAACCAAACCCATTTGAGTATGTTCCACTATCACCTCCACCATTACCATTACCATACTCCAAATCACCATTACCATCACCACTATCGAACTGTCTCATACTTGACTTAGGACCATTACCAACAGGTTCACCTGAATAAGCATTCTGTTGTCCCATTCTTCGATATTTAACAATGACTGCCGAGGCAACGATGACAACTACAAAACATACGACGACTGCAATGATAATGGCTGTATTATTACTTCCACCATCGCCATCTCCTTTATTACTATTGTTGTTGTTATTGTTATCAGTCTCAACTGAATCTGTATTTGAAGGAGGGGTAGGAGGAGGGACCTCCCC
>Ga0214480_101427_pt1 | contig 9957 bp, 2 predicted proteins | sample M1_20Mar14CPVII9_3_FD_165042 | JGI IMG/M metagenome (GOLD analysis project Ga0214480, IMG submission 165042) | Marine eukaryotic communities from Monterey Bay, California, United States - M1_20Mar14CPVII9sort6BwellE17 | ecosystem: Environmental > Aquatic > Marine > Unclassified | place: USA...
GCATTCTGTCTTTTTATGAATTGACGCATCCCTCTATTTTCACTCACTATTCTATCTTTAACTCCTTTGTTGCATATTGATTGACAGAGTTCACTGTTGCAGGTAATCCGATCTTTTCTCAACTCAAATAACCGGCAGTTACAACATTTTTCGGTTTCACATTCTTGACAGTATGTAACATCATATTCTTCCCCATCAAAGCAGTCCACACAATGAAGTTTGTTGTTACATTCTTCACCCTTACAAATTAAGACCGGTTTGCAAGTGAAGCACATTCTCTCACCGCAGCAGTCTCGGATAGCTGCACAGTCTATACAGAAAAGATCTGAGCAGTCTTCGCATTCTATCAAATCCTCACATGTCGGGCACACACAACATTCACACTTGGCACATATATCCATTGTAGGAGAACACGATTTGCAATACTCTCTAGTACACGATGAACAGAATTTTAAATGTTCTTCTTGCTCATCATCATCATGATAATAACAGAAGTGCTTCAAGCATTTACAACATGTATAATTTTGCAAGCCGTACAAATCTTCTTGCTCGTCATCATTATTAGTTGAATACCATTTGCATCCTTCCGCATGCTCTATATGTCTATCACATTTAAAACAGCGTATTCTACGAGATTCCATGAGTAGATGGAACTTCTCTAATGTCTGTGCAAGTTCAGGACTTTGATGTTCTCGCCACTTTGACGACAACTGAAAGTAATGCAAAGAATTACCCTGCTTTTCAATGATGCTATCTAATATTGGTAGAACAAATGACTCAGAGATCTGTGGAGAGGGTTCAATTTCTGGATTCTCGTGATAACCAACAAGGCTTAAATCTACCCTCTCCAAAACTGTGCTTTCTCGAAGCGGTTGAAGTCCGCTACCATTAATATTAATACAACCGGTAAGCATGAGGGATTTTAATGTAATTTCAGCATCGATGCAGATTAAAATGTTGGATATGTCATTATCGGTCAATCTGTTTGATAAACTCCTCTCAATATCACCAAAATCTAGACTCTCCCAATTGGTTGATGATATAATGGTTTTACTAACCAATGACGTCTCGATACTCTGGAGCTGTATTTCTGTTGTCATTGCAATTGCAAATAATACTCGAGATGGTTTAGGAAGGTAGGCAGCTATATCTGCAAATATACCATTTGGTAAATTAGTTATATGAAATTCATTTGGACGTATAGGAGAAGAGGATGTTCTCGCTCGTTTGGTGTTGCAATTATCACCACCATTCATTATTGTTTTGGTGTGCATAAGATATGTATGTGATCAATAAAAGTTAAAGTTCTCTACCTCTAGATTAATAGCCTCTAAAGCGCTGTAAAACGGCCAGCAGGTCACCAATCGCTTCTTCTAAATACTCCAATACTAATATAAACTATTGAGGCACGGCAAACATCCAGTAGAAAATACCTTATCATCCTCTTGCTTCAGTTCATTCCTCTGAAAATGGAAGGATACCAAAAAGGATACCCAAAGATCACCGATCACGCATACATAAAAAAGGTACGGTGGATAGAGATATGTAGTTCAATGGGTTTTATCACTATTAACTTGAATTACTTCTAGATGGATGTTATCTACACTTTCAGAATCAATTTTCTCTTTTCCTCATGTTAGTTTACCAGCAGATATCAAGTTCATTTATGACGAAACGACGTACCCCCTCAAGCTGTATCTACTTCTTGGCACTCTTCTCCTCAAAGGCACGTTTCATTGCATTATCATACCTCTTATCACCCAGGAGCAATTTATTACGATACATGTTCCAAAGCGTGTGCACCGTAGCAATCACCCAGGCATCCTCAAAGTGAACATTATGCTCTTTGCAAAGATTCCTCAGAACTTTCTCACTTGCCGCATCCGTCTCGGGTCCGTACGGTTTCAAAACCTTTGAATGAAACTCGGTACCAAGCTCAATAACATTATTCCATTTGAGATAGTTCACCCAAATTTGAGCAACATCAGTTGTCATATCCCACGACATGACAATTTGCCCAATACCTTGCGATGAATCGAAGTAGAAGGTGTTGTGTCCATAAACTGGGGACTTTAAAACTATACTGACCTTATCACCCATCTCAGTTGTACACCAGGAATCAGGCTCAGGAAGCCTACTTGGTGCATCAAAACACGGAGGTAAGCCAATATCATCTTTGAGACCAGGAACACGTGCCGCATGGTTCGGTACAGAAAGGATACATCCCTTTCGGCGGGATGCATCATGGTATGGAATAGTACATCCACTAACTTGATTTGTTACACCTCCTTTCTCAACCCAACCCTCATACTTCTTCTTTGCAACTAACAATAGATCCTTGAGTATCATCATTTTATCAATTCCAATCAAATGACTATCTTTTAACTGGACTACAGTATCACCTTTAATAAGCTCTGTGAGCTCGAATGATTCTTTGCCAACGAAAGGAATAGCTTTTGACCACGTCCAATCACCATCGAGTAAGTAAGGATGTGTAGACTTTTCAAAGTCCCATACTACTAGATTCTGTTCACCATGTTCATTATCAAAGTACGCCACGAAATCAAATCCTGAAGAGCCAGTGATGTTGGGGGGTGGACCTACTGATTGACCAGATCGAGGTGAGTCCTTGATTTGACGGTTCTTCTGTTAAATCAAAGATATGTGTACCATGTAAGTTTATGATGAGAGTGTACATATCATGTGCACATAAAAATATTAGTATGAGAGTATATCTAAAGATATGCGATGGTCTTTATACTGACATATGATATAAACAAAGGATACAATTATAACACATGGGCTTTCAATAATACACTTACCACTTTGAACACATATCCACCACCACAAACTTTCTTATGTGTAGACCAATCACTACGTTGACACTCCACACTGCAATAAAATACATCACCACAAGTACTGCATCTTTTTTCAGCCTCCTTGCCGCAAGAGTTGCAAATCTTTTCCAATGCAACTGTAGTATCTTCTTTCTTCTTTCCCTCCATAGTATGGTAGTATATCTTCGATTTAGCAAGAGGTATGATAGTAGAAACTAGCGGTACAAGGCACACTGTAGGCACTCGCTTATGATAGTAGCACCATTTTAAGACGAGATGACATGTTGTGGTGTACTATTAAGCTCTGATTTCTCATGCTTTAGTCTCACACAAATGAGTTAGCTCCCACAAAAACCACACTAACAAAGTTTGTTAGTAAAATGCAAAAGATGAATTTCTGACATTCAAAAAACTTTTTATGGGAGTGAACTCATTTGGGTTGAAATAATCATTAGAAATCAGAGCTTAGTAATAGAGGCAACTCACTTCATCGTCAAAAAGCCTTTATTACCACAAGCGAGTGCCTACAGTGTGGTACAAGGTTCGATAGGGAAGGAGTATTTTTATTTTTTAGATCAAGGATATCGTACGTACCATACCAAGAAAAATGATACGAGGAACCAGAATACTAAATCTACAGTTACCAGATCTAGTCAAATCGGAAATTGTTAGTAGGAAGTCCCGCGCAAAAATAAAAATTATTTTCGCCTTTATCTAGTGCTTTTCTATGAGGGCCAGTCTAATCGGCATATCTCAATCAATATTGCCTCTTCTCCATTATCCAATAGACGTATCATGATCTCCATCATCGTGCGGTCTCAGAACACTAGCGCTGTCTAGGATCTGAGCTTTAGTTTGTATGGTAATGGAATTTGCAGTGTTGAGGGTGGTATATATGACAATTACCGTCTGATATAAATTGCAAGTTATTCCAATGTTATAACTTGAATTTGAGCTCATCCCTTGATTCTACATCACTATCGGTATACGTTTGCAGCCTTACTACATCATATACGTTGCCTATGTTAGTCAATCGAATGGTTTACACTTTGTGGCGATGTTTTAGCACTACATCATCGGAGGCACTTGTTAGTAATGAAATCAAGTAGTATGCCATCGCCAACTGAGTAGATTGTTGTTGGGTAGTATTAGAATCAATTGGTACAGGTTGGGTGTTGCTGAGGCAATGGGAATGTGGTCGATGAAGGTTTGTAAATTCATACAATTTCTTCTTCATTTTTGCTGTGGAGATATCTACGTGTAGATGCCAATGTACAACAGTTCTATACAAATCAATATACGGATTAGTTCATATGTACATGGTATGGACTTCGGGTTGATTTGGAGCACACAATAAAGAGTATTAATGCCTTTATACGCATTAATTTAATATTGTGGGTAGATTGCATGACAAATTTTAAAATGATTGGTTTGAGATGTTTGGAGAAGGATTAGAATGGTACCGCCTGTGGATATTGATTCAATAGTGTTTGATTAACAATACACAACAATTGCGGAGAGATTTGGCAATGTATAACCATTGAAACGACTATAGATACGTTCGATGTCGGGGTTTACTTCACAAAATACGGTATTGTACAAATGGTTGTGTTAACATTGGTTTTACATTGCAAAATGGTAGTCATTCGTTGTATTGGATAGAAGGAACAACATACTAAAGTTTGGGGCGATTAGAGTACAGTCTAACCTCACCACATAGAGAATAGTAGTTTTGCAGATGTAGTAAAACATAGATGGATAGTGGTCCGAAATAAGTGCAACGTAAGGAACTAGAAGCAAGCTACTCTTCGCTCGGCTTATTTGGTAGTATAGAAGAAGTTTTGGGGCTCAGTATTTCAAACTAAACGTTGTATCATGTTAGTCATTGGTCTCCAATATTGGCAATATTGGTCAAATTAGCAAATTTGAGTGGTTATTACTTTGAGATTAGAGTGACTTATCAGACGGCTGAAGCAACTCTGAGGTCGTACGATGGTAGTAGGAAAGGGATCTAGTGTTTGGGCGTACATCCAGAGGTTTAGGAGACTTCTGACGATCCATCCGTCAAGGCCAATGACGAGCAAAAGTTCAATTTTCAAACATGAATATATCTACAAAGAAACGACCAATGAAGGAATCCAAGATATGTAGCGGCAACTACAAGGCAAGATGAATACAATGGTGTCATTGTTTATATGATTAAACAACATATGAGGCCAGATATATCTCAATGACATTATTTTAGATTTTAAAACTAGCGTATCTCAAAAAGTAGAGCTCAGATCCTGGACAGCTCACATGATTTGAGATCGTGAGATGAAGGAGAATATGCTAGACATGCTTAGATTTGTCATTGGACGTCTAGTTTAGGAGAACAAATTCACTATATAAGGCACTAACAAAATAGGACTCGCTAAGAAAATTCCAATTTTTTGACTAGATCTGGTAACTGTAAAATCACAGGGCCACCAACAATGAGAAGAGACACGAGTCTTGGGCCTTGGGTTCGCATGCTGTACCGGGAATTTACAATCTTTCTTGAGCATAGGGTTACTAATATTTCATCATTAGGGATAAAGCGGCGAAGATAGAACTCATCAAATCATATATACATAGGCCGATTGATGACTAAGAGGGTCCGGCCGCGATAATAGGAGGCCACCTTCCAACTCTGAATTAGGGAATGGATAGGCATTCAAACAAATAAACACAAGCATAACAACAAAAGCAATCACAAAGACGATAGGCTCAGCCCCTCTTGCAATGTCTCTTGTTGACAACAAAGTAGGTGATACATGTACAGATCAATCATCAGGGTCATCTCGAGAGATTGAAATGAACGAAATAGAAGAAGAATTAGATACTATATCTCCCTTGCAACAGCAAGGCAGTAGGCGTACCAATACCAAGGGCACGATCTCCTCTCCTACTTCAACAATGAAAGCATGGCCTGAAGATGAGAAGACCTCCATCAACACAACTACAACACCAGCACCCTCCTTACGACATAAACGAAGCTGCCTGCAACACCTTCGCCATTCACTCTTCTACTCGTACATGTCACCTATATTAAAACGAGGCGCGGCATTGCATAAACAGCGTAAACAAACACATGTTGGTGATATAGAATTATTACAGCAATCGTCAGATGTACAACAAGCAGATAGGATTGGTGAATTAAGTAAAGATGATTGCTATGCAGTGCCGGCTACAATGGAGGCACAGTATTTAGCTGATATATTTTGGAAGGTCCAGAAGGAACAACAACAGGCTGCTGCTCAACAACAACAATCTACAACAACAACCTCAAATAACAGAAGAAACAAAAGTAAAACAAACTCAACAACAAAATCCTTCCTAAAAATATTATGGATAATAGCAAAACCAACCTACATCAAAGCAGCACTATGGCAATTCATTGTAGTTATATGTCAATGTTCATTACCCCTATTAGTACGTGAGGTACTCCTCCGTCTAGAGGATAATCCAGGACAAAATTTTGTGAAAGAGGGATTAACACTCGCCTTTTGTATATTCATTATATCGTTAATTGAAGGTGTTAGTAATGAACGTCAAAAGTTTTTAAGTTTTCGTACAGGAATTACTTTGAGAAGTGCAGTTGTTAGTGCTGCACATGGACATGTATTATCCATGACACCCCGTGGTCGTTCAGGATTAACATCTGGTGAAATTACAAATCTAGTAGCAGTTGATGCACAAAAGTTATTTGAATTAACACAGGAAGGTCACTACAGTTGGAGTTGTCCATTGGCAATGATAATTGTCGGTATATTATTAGTATTAGAATTGGGTGTAGCAAGTTTAGTGGGTATATTAACAATGTTTTTAATAGTGCCGTTTGTACATTGGGTTGTTAAGAAAATGATGTATATACGTAAACTTCGTGTTAAGTCTGCTGATAAACGTGTGGAAAGTACAAGTGCCATGTTACAGGGAATTAGATTTACTAAATTGAATTGTTACGAAGGACGATTTATTGAACGTATAATGAATCTACGAAAGATGGAAGTGAAATATTTACATAAGGAGTTATTCTTTTTATCATTAACAATATTTGCAACAGTTACCAGTCCAGTAATTGCAAGCGGATTAACATTTGTGGTGTATACATTAATGGATGAAAGTAATGTTATTACGGCAAGTATGACATTTACTAGTTTGTTTTTGTTTGCGGCATTACGATTTCCTATTAATTATGCTGGTAAGTTCATGGGTAAGGCTGCACAGGGTTTCCAGGCTTGTCATCGATTTAGTCTATTCTTTGCTAGAGATTCATTAGATGATTGGATTGAAACTGGTATTAGTGACGGTGATGATAGTGGAAATGGAACGGTACTATTAGAGAATTCTGGCGAATCTAGTATATCCAAGGGGTCATCAGAAGATACCGATAGACTGAAACCACTTGTGGATATCAATGCTAGCTTTTGTGTGGGTGATCCACGTACTCCCAACTCTTTTACCCTATCGACTATTAACATGACAGTACATAAATCGGAAATTATGTGTGTGGTTGGACCAGTGGCCGCCGGTAAATCAACATTAGTTCAAGGATTGATTGGCGAACTGACGCCCATGAATGAAGATGATAGATTCAGAGTATCGGGAAGGATATCCTTTGCTAGTCAGATACCATTCATATTGAATGCCACTGTGAGGGACAATATACTGTTTGGTGAGCCATATGACAAGGATAGATATGACCGTGTCCTCGAGGCATGCTGTTTGACTGCCGATATAGAAACATTTCACTACAAGGATTTGACCGAGATTGGTGAACGAGGTGTGACACTTAGTGGAGGTCAAAAAGCCCGCATGTCACTGGCACGTGTTGCCTACTCCCAACCAGATGTGGCAATACTAGATGATGTACTCTCTGCTTTAGATGCCGGTACGGGCAAGAAGGTATTCGAGAAGCTATTCAAACCGCCGGGAGGTAATGGTCTCTTCAGTAATACGGCTGTTGTTCTAGTTACACATGCCTCACACTTTCTAAACCTGGTTGATTCGATATTAGTATTGGTCAATGGGAAGAGCGTGTTTGTAGGGGAATGGGATGAACTTGAACAGTGTCATCCTAGCGACCCGAATGAGAGGGATGCGATTGAAGCGATAAGATCAAGCGTACAAGAAGACCATAGCAATGAGGAGCAAGTCAGCTCTCCTTTAGCTGATGTACAACTTACCCCAATAGCAATTGCTGCAAAGAGCAGCAAGATTGCTGATATCGACCGCTCCATCAAGCCAAGAGACCAGATTATTCCCAAAGATGAAGACGGTAAGATTATGACTGTCGAGGAACGAAAGTTTGGTCTCTCTCAAATGTCAACATGGCTCGCGTGGTTCCACTGGGCTGGTGGTCCCTTCTTCTTCGGTGTCATAATCGTCTCAATGGCAATTGATCGAGGCATGTATGTTGCTACCGAATGGTGGTTAGCCATATGGACCCAGGGTGCCTATGAACCAGTATATCAATTCGGGAGAGAGTATGCCGCACAATCTAGTGGACTAGATGCTCAATATGACTACATCAAGACATATTTGATAATATTGCTCGTATCATGTGTATCAACGATATTAAGAACGAATTGGATCATCCAAGGTGGAGCACGAGGAGCAAGTCGTCTTTTTGCAGTCATGTTAAATAAGGTGTTATACGCCCCGATGTCTTATTTCGATACCACACCCATTGGCAGATTGATGAATAGATTTACTTATGATACTGAGACGTTAGATGTGACGCTGGTAATGAACATGACAGTGCTCATGACCTCACTTGGATGGATTTTTACTGGAATAATACTGCAATCGATCATCCTTCCGTGGCAGTTGGTTGTCATATTGTTCATCACTGTCATGTATTGGGTGTTAGTCCTTCATTATAGAAAGTCGGCTGTGGATCTACAACGATTAGATGCAACAAGTAGATCTCCCGTCCAGGCTCAATTAGGAGAAGCCATCGACGGAACATCAACAATGAGAGTATTTGGAAAGTCTGCTTACTTCTCCAATGTATTCCGAATATCACTTGATGAAAACAGCGGCATGATGATGAACTTTATGGCAGCACATCGATGGTTGGCAGTTCGAATACAAATGCTCGGAGCTTGCTCGGTACTGTTTTCCGTAGCCTTTGTGGCATGTTTCAATGATTTATTGAATCTAGACCCGGGTATAGCCGCCATGCTCATCATTTGGTCGGCAAACTTTACCATTAGTCTAAGTTTCTTCGTCCAGGGTATCTCTGAGAGTGAAGCAAGCATGACGTCTCTAGAACGAGTACTTGCCATGATAGATATACCTCAAGAAGAAGACAAGTCACTTAAGCCAGAGTCAGTGGATGACTCCTGGCCTTCTCGTGGTGACTTGACTTTTGACAAGGTTGACCTTAGATATCGTCCTGGCCTCCCTCTTTCATTGAATGGACTCTCATTCTCCCTCAAGTCTGGTCAACGATGTGGTGTAGTCGGTCGAACGGGTGCAGGCAAGAGTACATTGGCCGCTGCCCTGTTTAGGTTGGTCGAGTTGGAAGGTGGTAGTATCATCTTTGATGGACAAGACATTTCAAGAATAAGTCTACAAGATGTTAGAGGTAGACCGAATGGCATGACTATCATCCCACAAGAGCCTGTGTTACTTCCAGGCACATTAAAGCAATGCCTTGATCCCTTTGGGGACTATACAGACAAGGAAGTGACAGAAGCACTGCTCTCTGTTCGTGGTGCCTCGAGAGGATTAGGAGATATAAATGAAGTAGTTGAAGAAGGTGGCCGTAACTTTAGTGTTGGCGAACGGCAATTGATATGTCTTGGACGAGCCATGCTTGCAAAGCCAAGGCTACTCTTCCTCGATGAAGCGACAGCAAGTGTAGATGGAGAGACGGATGCACAGATACAGAGAATGTTGAGGTCACGCTTCGACGGAACGACACTTCTCACAATAGCCCACAGACTCAATACAATCATGGATTACGATGTCATCTTGGTTGTAGATCAAGGTAGAGCGGCAGAGTTTGGTACTCCAGCTGAACTGCTGTCGAATGAGGATGGTATATTTAGTCAACTAGTTGATGCAACAGGAAAGGAGAGTTCAGTAGCGT
>Ga0214480_101429_pt1 | contig 9946 bp, 5 predicted proteins | sample M1_20Mar14CPVII9_3_FD_165042 | JGI IMG/M metagenome (GOLD analysis project Ga0214480, IMG submission 165042) | Marine eukaryotic communities from Monterey Bay, California, United States - M1_20Mar14CPVII9sort6BwellE17 | ecosystem: Environmental > Aquatic > Marine > Unclassified | place: USA...
ATGAGATTGGACGACCCAAAAGTTACTGATGAGTGGGCTCTCCTTGATACATTCAAGAATCAGATCCACCGTATAGAATATGTTGGAAACCCTTTAGCATGAGTGGAGTGGCAGTATGGGGGGGGGCATCAGTGGCATTATGTTTAGCTAGATTCATATCTAAATAACCCATAATCATACCCCATAATACAATAATCCACTTATTCGTATACCCCACAAATGCGAGCATTCCCTCTCCCCAACTTTTTGTATTGTCTCTATCCAAAGAAGGGAATACCCTAAATACACATCTCTCTATCCCTCTCAGCTCTATATGCCTCTTTCTCTATACTTAAGCAGATGGGACACCATTAATACATTCAAAGAAATCCATCTTCAAACTAGCACCACCAATCAATCCCCCATCAATATCAGATTGGGCTAACAAGCCAGTAGCATTGGCACCCTTCATACTACCACCATATTGGATACGAACGGCTGATGCAACCTTGGGTGAGACATTATCGGACATCCATTTACGAATATTGGCATGTGTCTCTTGTGCCATTTCGGGTGTGGCGGTTAATCCTATTATAGAAGAAGAAGTTTAAGTCGATCATATGATGTGAGCAAAAAAAACGATAAGGGGATATAAAACATAAGAGAGAAGAAACTCACCAGTACCAATGGCCCAAACGGGTTCGTAGGCAACTAATATAATAGAGAAATAGCATGGTGGGGGATAATAGATAAGTTAGAAGGAATATATCATATGAGCAACAACTAAACACAAGATATGTATCAAAAAATACACACCCAAACAAAAACAATATCAAAAACAAACACAAATAACTCACTGGATACATTAGCCCAATCCTCCGTACTCAACAATGCCGCGGCAGGTTTCAACTGCTCAGCACAAACATCCATGGTAGTACCAGCCTCCCGTTCTTCCTTCTTCTCACCAATACATAACATAACCTTCAATCCATTCTCTAATGCATGTTTCGTCTTCTTGGCTACCAATTCCGAATCTTCGCCTGCCATGCCAAATCCCTCACGACGTTCGGAATGTCCTAATATTACCCATGTTACGCCCATGTCCTTTAGTTGTGATGGTGCGATTTCACCAGTGTATGCACCTGTATTGGTTAAACTACAGTTTTGGGCGGCAATTTCAATATCAGAACGTAGTTGCATTAATGCAATGGGAATATGAATGAATGGTACACCAATGACAACCTCGGCATTAGCGGGGATTGGACCGGCTCCATTGAATTCACTAATGATCTTTTCACATGAAGCGATGGTACCATTTGATTTCCAATTACCACCTAGTAGATATTGACGTGTTCCTTCTGGGGCGGGGGAGCCTTTGGTGGAGCCTGATGGACGTGATGTTGTTGTGAATGCCATTGTTGTTTTTGATTTGTTATTTCCCATTTAATAGTAGAGAGTGTAGTTGTGTTTGTATTGTGGATTTATGGGCAATAGGCGTATCTATATAGCATCAATGACGAGCAGCAGCTTGCTGACGATGAGGTAATCTTTTGCTTTTGTGAGCAAAAAAGATATGGTATCCTCAGGAGGCAATTTAGCGAACGAACGAAGATATTGGTATCCCCATTGTTTAGTTTAATTCTTATTATGAGAGCGAATAGATAGAGTGGAATTATATGAGACGTGCTCAATCAAATAGGCAAGCGTCCCCGCGATAAATCAGCAAAGCACTAGCATAAGCACCAACGCAGCATAATTGTCAGACGTGCACAATAATTAATAGTCGGAGTTGACAGTCGTAGGGTAGCCGTCGTAGGTGATAGGTCGCTAACAATCTCTCTCTACTTGTAATGTCATGAATAATGAGCATAAAGATATAGAATGTTGCAATAACAATCAGCAAGAAGTAGTAGAAGAAGAAGAATTGCAAGGTTTAGTGAATAGTAGTAGTCATCAAACAACAACTATTTCAGTTCCATTGGAGATTACATCTCGTCAATCATTCAATAGCAGTAGTACAGATAGTGTAGACGTAGAGGATATCAACTCATCATCTCCGCTTCCTTCCAAGAGACTATTCTTCGATATTAGCAATAGAGCAACAAGAAGGCTTAGAAGTAGTTGCATACAAAAGAAGAGACGAATCACAAGTATATTTGCAATTGTTATTTCAATCATTATTCTACTAAGTGTAGCTCTCATTACACGACGTATATTCAGCAGTAGCCAATCGGCATCATTTGATTGGACAGACACAGAAGATAGCAGCAACAAGGACGACACAGAAGACAAGAACAACAACATGACGCCTTCTACAAACAACAACAACAACAACAACAACAACAACAACAACAACAACAACAACAGTAGCAAAGCAACTGCCGCATGTGACTACAACACTAAACAATGTGATAAACCATACAAAGATCCAAATAACCAACACATCCTAAACGAACCAAATCCACCAATATTGCCATCGTCAATGATAGTATTCCATCCACCAACATGTTATGCCGAGTCATTTGATATAATGGAAAAATTGAAGAAGTATTCTGATCCGATTGCTACTTGGGATGACCATGTTGCCACAAACACTAACAACGGCAACAATGATACAAACAGCAACAACAATATGAATCAACCTAATAATAACAAAGATGAAGAAGAGAGACCAGAGAATTATCCAATCTATACATACACAGCAACCAAACACTTTACAACACAACGCACTGCATTACTATTTGCTCCCGGTTCATATCCAAATGTAAACTTCGAGGTAGGATATTACACCTCAGTACTAGGATTAGGTAAACAACCAACTGATACTCAATTCACAGGTAATCAAGGACCATATGTCGAAGCGACTGATAAGTATACCAATCGACCACCATTTGGTAGTGGATTAGATACTTTCTGGCGTAGTATTGAGAATATATCACATATGTCACAAGGTGGTAGTATGGAATGGGTGGTTAGTCAAGCAGCACCTATACGACGTGTACATGTTCATGGTGATTTAAATTTATTTGATAGTGGTGCATATGTTAGTGGTGGTCATTCTGCCAATATGATTGTTGATGGACAAGTTAACTTTGGTGGACAACAACAATGGACAATGCGTAATGTAGAACTTAAAGGTGGAGCTGTGAATGGTGGATGGAGTTTTGTTTATGTTGGATGTACGGGGAATGTACCTGATGAGAATGATTATCCAAGTAATGGTCCATCTATTAGTGTCGAGGAGAAGTTACATGTTCGTATTGAAAAGCCTTACATTACCATGAAGAAGAAGAATCCATCAAGAATTACTACTACTACAACAACAACAATGGAAGAAGAGTCAAAGGTATCATATCAACTTGAGTTACGTGTACCATTACCAACATTTGGTAATGAAACAATTGGTCCACAATTTGATAATACCAATGAGGATGTACGTGACTTTCATCATGTCAAGCTTGGTGTGCCAAGTTCAAGTAATTCAACCAAAGACGCTGCAGTAGAAAACTATTCGGTATTGCAACAAGCATTAGATGAGGGGAAAGATTTGGTATTATCTCCTGGTATATATCCATTATCGGCTAGTTTGGTAGTAAAGTATCCCAATCAAGTTATATTAGGATTGGGGTATGCCACGTTAGTTGCACCCACGAATGGATCACCGTGTATTGCCGTGAAGTCTAAGGTACCGGGAGTTAGGATTGCAGGTATAATGCTTGAGGCATCTGTTCAAGACCTAGGAGCAGGTGATGGAAGAAGGATGCGATCTTTGCTGGAATGGGGATCGCCTACAATTAACGATCCAGGAGATGAGGAGAATCCTGGCTTGTTATCCGATGTGTTTGCAAGAGTAGGAGGTAACTACCGTAATGTATCAACCGATGTTATGGTACTATTACATTCGGGTAACATCTACGGCGATAATCTATGGTTATGGAGAGCTGATCATGTACAGTTACACCCAAATGAGGCACCCAACTTTCCAAACATCAGTCCGAGGTATCGACAAACAGTTCAGGGTGAATGTGTAGTTAAGAATGGATTGGTAGTTGGTGAACATGCAACGAATGTCACTATTGTCGGATTAGCCGTGGAACATACAACCGAACATCAAACTGTATGGAATGGTGATAATGGACAAGTATACTTTTATCAGTCCGAACTTCCATATGATGCAGATGAATCATATGAAACTAACAAGTTTGTCGGGTATCAAGTCGGATCGAACGTTAAGAATCACAAGGCAAAAGGAATAGGGATATATAGTAACTTTCGAGATTATAATGTATCAACATGGACGGCAGTGGAACATCCACCAAATGAGGAGGGGATTGAAATGTCGAATGTATTTACTGTCAAGCTTGATAATATGGGTCAAATCAACTCAATTGTGAATGGTCGTGGACCTGGACCTACAAATGATACCAAGTATGGTACTCCACTTCGTTGCCCAGACAATACATGTTAGTATCAAAGTCAAAGTAGGCAACTTAACAGTCTTAAATATAACGTTAATGATAAGCTAAGAATCCTTACTTATCTTAAAGTCTTAGCTTTTTGCAACAAAGCAAACAATTCTATGATGAATCTTCTCACTCCATAATAGACCAATACCAAGCATGGACTAGACTCAAAGATATGAGGTGACCTTATCCCTACCTTGAGACAACCAAGCAACGAGTAGAAGCAGATGAAAGATACACTGTAGGCAGTAGGTGGTATTAAGAAAGTACACAACTTAAAGTCTATAAATAAGGCTAATCATACTAGACTATACTAGCAATTGATATCTAATAAGCAACATAGACTAGATGATACTGTTCTACATCTAGGCTACGATTCTAAATCATCTATACCACCACTTCTAATACGAAACTTGGCAATAGGCCTATCATTCATCTGTCCACCACTACCAACTCTACTTCTACATGACTTGCCATAATGATTCTGTAATTTAGCACAAACGACCTTCTTCTCTGAAAGTGCCAACCCCACAACTGACGTATCATCGTAAAAGTTGATCGGCTGTTGATGTTGTTGAGGATACCGTGGAGTAGACTTGTCCTCTTCTAGCCATATACCAACATCACTCACATGCCAATACCGTCCCATGGCTGGTTTGTTTTGTGTTTGATTACAAATTGATGTTGATGTTGTTGCCTTGGTAGATGATGATGATCCGATAGACTGTTCCTTATTATCTAATGAGTATTTGGCAACTGATCCGTTTGTAACTACCACTGCAAATCGACGAGCTGACAGTATACCAGACGATGGATCTACACTGCTATTATTACCCATGATATGACCATCATGTGTACGTGCTAATTGACGCAACGTCAAAGCAACTTGATTCGCTAATGCGGCACCTCCCTCACTTGACAAATGATGACCTAAACATCCCGATATGGAATCTACTACCAATAACGTACCACCCTCACCTTCTTTCCTCACATTACCATTAGAACTGCCACCCTTCATACGAGATGACTTCTCCTCATTATCAATCCGTGCCAGTACTGCCAATAATGAATATGCACCAGGTACCGAGGCAACATGTACACGATCTAATGCCTTTAAGGCTATAGATTTGGCCTCCTCTTCCATTTCATATGTCATACTACTAACATCCCCTACACTACCTCCACCATTCGGCTGTTGATATTGAACAGCAACAGAAGAACGTGCCAACTCCAAAAAGATACTAAACAATCGTCGTGATATTGCCTTGGTACTATTCCCACCGGATATATAATGTACGTTCATTTGATTATCAAGTACTGCATGTGCGGCAATGCTTAATGCCAATTGTGTCTTACCTGAGGATGGTGGACCTGATAATTCTGTTACCATGCCGAATGGCACTCCTCCATGAGATGACGACGACGACGAAGGATGGGGGCATGTATTGTTGACTGCCGTTTGATGCTGATTTGCTGCCTCATAGTTGTTACTTGGTATTTTGTACGGATATGAAATAGTCCAACCTTCATCAAATGACGTGTATGACGAATCGGGTGCTAATAGTTGATCTATCGATTTGCTACCCGTACTAATACAATCTAGGCCTCTACTCAAACTCATATTGATAGCTGTGCCATTGCCAAAAGTTCTACTTTTTGATATACTTTTCATTTTCAATAACAATTCACGAGCACACAAATCAAGTGCAGTAGCTGCTCCTGCTAATAACGCCGTAGGACGACGATTATTAATTTGCTGCTGATCATTTACATCATGATTAACAATACAATACCTTGAAACACAATTAATAATCCCCTCACACTGCTTTCCATGTCCAATATATTCATTATTAATAATTTCATTAGCAGCATTGTTACGTATTGTTTTTATGTTATAAAGTGATGTTTGTAAGGATGTTGATAATTGAATAGGATTACGTGATAATAATGCTGATGGTGTTTTAATTGGTGCATAATGTTGTTGGGTATTGGAGGTTGTTGTTGAGTTTGACTTTGGTTTGGGAGGTGACCAATGTTTCTTTTTTGTGTTGTGGGGTGATAATTTTACAACTTCATTATTTGCCGCCGCCGAAGATGAAGATGAAGATGAATGCAGCTTACGTTTTATACCACCCCCGCCTGTGGAGAGCTTCTCCTGCGTCTCTGTATCAATATTGAGCTGTTGAAGTGTTGGCATGGTATTGAATAGTAGAGAGTAAACACAACACAGCTAGGCTTGTTAATATAGGGGGCACCTTGGTCAAATGGCACGTGTTTTGTACCCATATATCCCCTAATTGTACCCGTAAATAGGCCATTTTACTGGCATTTGAGCTCTAAAAGGGCCCAACACAACCAGTGCCGTAGGTGGGCGTGCCCACCTGCCCACTATATTAACAAGCCTAAACACAGCGCAGCATTGTAATTGGACTGAGTAATATAAATGGCGAGTCAACGCACCGTCCTATTATTTCCTGCCAGCGAGTAAATGATAATCATAGCCAGGGTTGTGTACCCAAGGTAAAATATGCTTGGGTGGGTGGGTAGTTGGGTATACCCAAGGGAGGATTTCGTTGGGTGGGTATTTGGGTAGATACCCATACCCAAGTGTGATTTGTTGGGTGTTTGGGTATTTGACTTGGGTATCATTTTCTACGTAGGAATTCAGTACAAAATAAGTTTATCGCCAAAATTGTCTCCCGTGGGGTACTTGAGGGGTCAAAATCCGGGTCATATAGGTACAAAATGACCTGTTTATAGCCAATTTAGGGGCATCAAAGTACCCTTTGCAGTTGGGTGGGTATTTGGGTATGAGTATATACCCAACCACTTGGTTGGGTGGGTATTTTAGTTGGGTATATACCCAAATACTCATGCTCCTGGGTGGGTATTTGGGTTGGGTACGCACTTGGGTACACAACCCTGATCATAGCCAACAAAATCGCATTGACTTGAACACTATCTCTCAATATGGACCCGGCTAGCAGTAGCGACGATGATTCCTCTTCCAATAGTAGAAGGGGGGATAGTAAAGAAGATGATTATACCAGAGCACGACGACGTGCCGAGATAGAACCAGTAGATAGTTCCGAAGATGATGGAAGTTCAGGTGATGGAGAATATAACAATTACGAAGATGGGGATTTGCAAGATCTTCAGGATATACAAGATATACAACAATTGCAAGAGGGTATTACTAACTTTGATGATTTACCTACAGATGATAGTGAGGATGATAGTGATAGTGACAGTAGTGATGGTGATGGAGATGTAACAAAGCAGTGTGCAAAAAGTTATGATAGCGAAGTTGAAGAGAGTAGCGATGAAGATCAACAACAAGATGAGGAGGATGTACCAATAAGTGAACGAGTAGCATCCAAGGCTCAGTTAGGTAGACGATATTATACTGGCGACGACGACAATACTAAAGCCTCAGATTATAATAATGATATGATGTTTGATGAAAGTGGCAAGAAGCGTAGAGCTGAACGAAAGAGTAGAGCAATTGAACGATTGAGAGAGGTATTAAAGAAGGATAAGAAGAAGAAGAAACAGCAAAGTAGTACAACATCGTACTCATCAGATGATGATAATTCTGATAATGTAGAACAGGCTACATCATCCAAAGAAGATACCAATACAACAATAACAAAGAAGAAGAAAAAGTCTAAACACGCACCAACAGAAATGTCATCCAAACGTCGTGATTACTTCTCCCGTGGCCGTCCCGACTTAAACTCCTCCGGTATAGGCATTTCCATCGGTGCCAATAAATACAAAGCACGTGATCCAAGAATGACAAGTCTCTCAGGACATTTAGATGAGAATATATTTGATAAACGATATTCTTTTTTAGAGGAAGTACAAGAGAAGGAAATTAAACAATTAAAGTTACGTATTAATGCATGGAAACAGAGCGGTAAGAAGGGACAACGATTACGTAAAAAGTTGGGTATTAATAGTACGAATGGTGATGAATCATTGGAGGTTGATCAAGAGGAATTAACAAACTTATTACAACAACGTGCCGAACGGAAACGATCACAGGTAGTCCGATCTGCGAAGAAGATTGTGAAACAAAAGATACAAGAGGATGTTGCCAGTGGTAAGCGTGGCGCTTACTATCCAAAACGATCCGAATTAAAAAGGATGGAGGCTGAGGCAAAGTATATGGAAATACGTAAACGTGGTGGCGAGGAGGCTGTTGATAAGGCTATTGCTAAACGACGGAAGAAGAATATGAGTAAGGTTGCTAAGAGCATGCCAAATATATAAGAAGGTCTGCTTTGATGTGTTTTGCTTCTAGTTTATTTGGGTGATAGATATGGGTATTAGGACCTTAGTAAGGTTGAAGTTATGTATAACCATTAGGTATATCTAAGTATATCTTTATCCAAAATCTTATTAATCTTATTCATGTACACTTTTATAATACAGTTAACAGTAAAGCGCTTTAGCACCTCTCAAAACAACTATATCTTCGACCTCCTCACCACTCCATCAAGTACATTTGTTTTACGACTCTTCTTCCATAAGTCAACAAACAATAAAGAGCTGACTTTTAAATCCGATAGCAAAGGACGTGTCCCTCGTCTTTCCAGTCATAATTCTTTCCCATCTGTAGGTCGACCAGCGACACATACCAAGTTAATACAGTATCGACTACCCTTTCCATCTGGTAAGTTATGACCGAGATGTGTTCCATCAATACTAACAGTTTCCCCATTGGATAGTACACGAACATTGTCCCAATTTGTTTCTTGATCTCTAAAGCTTGGCCATCCGTGATTTCGACTCTCCTTTAGAAATTCATCCATTGTTCTGCCACGAGGTGCTATATATGATATTGGAGACGATGAAGGATATATATGTATAATCATTAGATAACCATTTTATGGGAGAGAACATAGTCTGATACGAAAACAAATGAACATATATGACATATAATATGCAAATAATATGCATATCACATGTCAACAATAAAATGAACATATCATATGCACAAAAAGACATACTTACCATGAAACAAAGGTTTGCCCGTATTAGAATCATAAAAAGTAATCTCATCCGTGGCAGGTAAATTCTTTGCCTCTTTTAGAAAGTCACTAACACTTTGAAAGTATCCCGAATGCTCAGCATAATGCCTGTTGAAATTGCAGATTCGATCGGCTGTATCTTGATCTACCTTCCATCGTAAATTCTCTTGTACTGGTACTGCAGATGTACCGTGTGCTTTTTTAGACATTATGGATTCATCACCCATGACGGCTGGAGCTGGATATTTGTTATTGTTAGATGACATGGCAATGTTTCCCATTGATATTCTTCTTGATATAATTTGATTTTGATGTTCTATAATTTGTTTTAAGTTGTTGCTGTTAATAATTTTGTGAGACGATGATAATAATTGATGCCGTCTTACTCCCAGTTGTATTGATGTCGTGTACACCCGCCTGAGCATTTAGACCGTGCTTTGTTGGTTAGATGTGTGCCGCTATTGATAG
>Ga0214480_101430_pt1 | contig 9935 bp, 5 predicted proteins | sample M1_20Mar14CPVII9_3_FD_165042 | JGI IMG/M metagenome (GOLD analysis project Ga0214480, IMG submission 165042) | Marine eukaryotic communities from Monterey Bay, California, United States - M1_20Mar14CPVII9sort6BwellE17 | ecosystem: Environmental > Aquatic > Marine > Unclassified | place: USA...
CAAATATGTGTCTGGGCTATTCATATTATTTATGGTGTACGCCAACCGCATAACACCGTGCACTTGCCCTTCCTATCCGACACGCCAAATATGTGTCTGGGCTATTCATATTATTTATGGTGTACGCCAACCGCATAACACCGTGCACTTGCCCTTCCTATCCGACACGCCAAATATGTGTCTGGGCTATTCATATTATTTATGGTGTACGCTAACATGTCCCTACCCAATACCCTTCCGGTATTTACCCAGGACTATTTCTTTGTTGAATACCAAACGTATTAACACCCTTTCTTATTTCCTTATATACGGTTGTATCATAGAACAACCCTCCTCACCCAGTGACGTCACAAAAAGTGATGTTTGATGTGAGTGATGTTTTTCAAAAACTTTTCAAATCAATTTCTTCTTCTCGATACACTCGACATTAGAACATGCCGAGACTGTTAATCCAATCAAATATTAACTGTCTGGTGTTATAGAATGATTAGTAGTATTATCAATAGTATATTACAGTGTTATCAATGTTTATCAAAGATTATGGTTGGTTCTAACCCAACACACCCATCGCCCTCTTTCTAGCTTACACGTGGAATACAGAAGTCCATTCAGTCCATATTTAAACGATAGAGTATATAATATGAGCACATCTGATAATTGCAAAGACGGTGCATCAAATAACTTTGAATCAATCACTTTGAATCAATCACTTGAAATAATTTTATTGTGTTGCAAAAGCAGATCATAAACGGTATGGATTATAGTATCAGAAACAGTATCAAAGTATAAAGTATTATTATATTGCTAAACAAGAAGATATACCTATTATTTGGGTAAACTGCCGTATATATACATATCATGAGCACATCCAATAATTGCGAAGACGTTGCATCAAAATCAAAAAGTGATGTTTTATGTGAGTTGGAAGAGAAGTTACAGAATATGAGCACCGCCGCCGTATCCATATGTGCCAATTGCGGCAAGGTGGGCGCCAACAACACATGCAACAAATGTAAGCTAGTGAAGTATTGTAACGCTGTATGTAAAAAAGTACACAAAAAGAAGCATAAGAAAGATTGTGAGGAACATGTCAGACTTGCAACTGAGAAACATAACGAAGAACTTCGAATTGCCGCCGAGTTACATGATATAGAATTATTCAAACAACCACCACCACTAGAAGATTGTCCAATTTGTTTTGAACGTTTACCAACATTAGAAGAGGGCAGAAGATACAAAACGTGTTGTGGAAAAGTTATATGTTGTGGATGTGTTCATGCACCTGTATATGATGACCAAGGAAATATAGTTACTGAAAAGAAGTGTCCGTTTTGCAGAACATCGCCAACTACCACAGACAAGGAAGTGGTTGAAAGATATAAGAAACGACTGGAGGGTGGTGATGCCAACGCAATACACAATCTAGGATGTTACTATCAAGATGGCTTATGTGGATATCCACAAGATATTGACAAGGCATTAGAATTATGGCATCGGGCTGGAGAGCTTGGAAATGCCAAAGCATATACCAGTATTGGTTATGCTTATGAAACTGGTAGAGGTGTAGAAGTTGATACGAAGAAGGCGAAGTATTACTATGAACTAGCAGCTATGAGAGGAAGTGCAACAGCAAGACACAACCTTGGTGTTGATGAGGCAAGGGCAGGTAATTATGACAGAGCGTTGAAACACTACATGATAGCAATAAGAGGTGGAGATAGTGATTCTTTGAATATAATCCAAGAGATGTACTCAATTGGACAGGCAACAAAAGAGGACTATACAAAAGCATTACAATTATATCAAACATATTTGGGAGAGATTAAAAGTGATCAGAGAGATAAAGCCGCTGCAGCCAATGAGAAGTATCGTTACTACTAATATTAAGGCTAAGGCTCCTCCTTTCCGGTAATCTTCTTGTTTTAAGCTTACTAGACTATTCCTATGATTACAAATACCCCGGTCAATACATTCTTCCCATCCCATAATTAATTCCTATCTTATCATACTTACATGATATGATCACCCAAATGATGTACACTCGAAACCAAAGTATCAGCAAGCAGCACTACTAGCTGCGACATCGCCAACACTCTCACTAGGCAAAACAGTATTACCACCATCCAACCAAGACGGTAATTCCACATCATTCTTCTTAGCAATACCAACAACACTATCCTTTAATAAGAAACCACCAACTAAATATATAGCATATTGACTAACAAATCCAATAACCTTTTGTACGGCACTTTCTTCACGTGGCATGATTGGTTCCCATGATGGATCTTCTGCTTTACGTTGTGAATATTTAATGTATAGATCTAGCATCTCGCCATCCATTAAAAGTTTATCTACTTCTTGTTCGGCTATTAGTAATAACGATACCTCTCATGGAATGCAGCGGCCTCATCCCTCTGTTTACTCTTAATCTCCCCCAAATATTCTTGATATAATCGTGATGCATTTGTATAATCTTCTTTTGATATGTCCATTTATACTATAACCATTTGACCCTCTCCGAAGAATCAGTATTTCCACCCTTCACTGCAATCATGTAGTGTGGTTCCGGAGTTCTGCAAAAGGCACACTTTTTATTTCAATATTCTTCTATGAATAGTATCGACTACCCTCGTCTTCTGCAGCAGCTTTATCTCTTTGATCACTCTTAATCTCACCTAAATATTCTTGATATAATCGTAATGCTTTTGTGTAGTCATCTTTTGTGGAGTGTCCTTTTGAGTATATATATTTGATGCACTTCAAAGAGGGATATGAACCACCCCTTACTGCAATCATGTAGTGTTTCAATGCTCTGTCCTTATTGCCTGCCCTCCACTCATCACAGCCTAGATTGAACCTTGCCATTGCATTTCCCTTCATAGCTGCTAGCTCGTAATAATGCCTTGCCTTCTTCTTATCAACTTCTACACCTTCACCATTATTATAAGCATAACCAATTTTGCAGTAAGCTCCGGCATGCCCCAGCTTTCCTGCCCGATGCCAAAGTTCTAATGCCTTGACATGATCTTGTGGAAATCCATCTGTCCCCTCACGGTAGCAAACTCCTATATTGTAGATTGCAATGGGATCGTTCATCTCCACTCTTTTAATTGTTCTCTCATTTGCTTCCTCACCTGTAGTAGGCGTTAGTGTTCTGCAGAAAGGACAGACTTTCTCTGTCACTTCATTCCCTTGATTGTCATAGACAGGTGCATAGAAACATCCACAACATATAACTTTCCCGCAGCATGCATAATATCTAAACCCTGCATGAAGTGTTGGTATTCTGTATTCACAAATTGGACAATCTTCTGCTGCTGGTGGTTGCTTGAATAACTTAATATCATGTAACTCCGCTGCAATTCTAAGTTCTTCATTATGTTTCTCTGTAGCAAGTCTGATAAGTTCCTCACACTCTTTCTTATGCTTCTTTTTGTGCACCTTTTTACATACAGCGTTGCAATATCTCACTTGTTTACATTTGTTGCATACGTTGTTCACCTCATCACCTTCTTTACCGCAATTGGCACATACCGATACGGCGGCACCTATCCTCATGTTCTGTAACTTATCATTAACATCACATAAAACATCATCTTTTGATTTCGTTGATGAACCGTCTTTGCAATTACTATCGGAGCTCATTATAGTAATCCAAATAGTAATTTGGAATATCTTGTTTAACAATAAAATAATGCTCAATACTTTGATATTGTTTCTTATGTATACGATATGATCTGCTTATTGCAATCTATTGCAATTGTACAAGTAAAATAATTATGAGTGATTGACTCGAAGTTTTGACCTCTTTTCTACTACCAAATGCCGACCACTACCTACTAGTATCAATACTATGGTAACTAATGTAATGACACTGTATTCGTTGATATATCGGCGGCTCTTCTGGCTCTATGCAACTAATGGGGCTGGAGCTTACTCGATGGGAATAAAAGTGGCGATAAACGGAGGTGTCCTCCGGGGACACTTGAGGACACCTTAAGTGTCCCCCGAGGACACTTCGGCAGCTAGAGGACACGTAGAGGACACTTGAGCTGTCCTCTATTGTCCTCTATTGTCCTCTGCTGTCCTCTGGAGGACCAATACTATATAGGTAGCAAAAAGAAATCAAATATCAACACTTATTATCGGCTTGTGTGCTCATCCAGCGCTGATCACTTCTAATGACATAACTCCTTCTCAACGCATCAACGACGACTGCACAACACAAGAGACAAGGTTAAAGATCATATGTGATGTGTTTGGTTGTGCTTGTATTAACTATTCTTTACTTTTACTTTTCTATTGTAATTGTATTTATTCATTGTTTGATCCGAGACGAGATGCAATAACCAGCGCTGATAGTTGTTGATAATATTTTGTGCACATCTTATGTATTTTTATCTTGTCGATCCTCTCCCTTTGTCGATCCCCTCCCTTCACGAATACCCAATATCTACTCCGTTAACGCGTTAGTGCTTTATAATGATTTGGACAGGTTACTACTCTTCAAGCGCCCCCTACTACCTCCACTTTAACACTAATCCGTTACTAGTTGCTACAAACAAATTTGTATTTTGCGCTGGTGAAAACATAGTCATCGGCGGTCGTAGTGTGTAATATCCCGCCACCGATCTGATGAACTAAATATGATTTGCAATAAACTAATATGAAGATTGTATCGTTTCCTCGGCCGATCAAACAATATATACCAAAGTTGCAATTAGTTGATGTTCACCTGAAAATTCAACGCATCCAAATTAAGGACAGCTAGAGGACATTTGGATGCTATGCCTATATGCTTCGACTAAGCCTCGATATTATATTACTAAAACACGGTTTTATGATGACATCATCGTTATATATGAGTTGGAAGTTAATGGTGGCGTTGGTTCTCTACATATTGCAATAGAAGTGCTGAAGAATTTTGTCCTCTGAATTGTCCTCTCGAGGGCACTTGAAGACAGTTGAGATGCGCTGCCATCGGATAGCACAATGCCAAATCATAGGACCTAACCTTTAACATATGTACCCATTTATATAATATTCTTTGCAATAAGTAGAAGGTAGCAGAGAGAAGATCGCCCTACTAATCTTCAGGCATGACACGATGACGATGATACTTGATACCATCATATTTTTTATTTAATTGTACTCGCTGGCATAAGAGTAATAGTATTCTATTGCAATAATTGAATAGTATAGTGATGGGCTACTTCAATGCATCATCCTCGTTAACTGCTTATTACGCTTTTATCTTCACTTCATCAAATCCTAATTGTCCTCAACTGGAGGACACTTTTCCTCTGGGGGACAGCAGAGGACAGTAGAGGACACTTGGGGGACACTTAGAGGGCACTTGAGGACAGATCAACTGTCCCCCGGGGACACTTTAGCGATACCATATACCGTTTATCGCTAAATTTATTCCCATCGAGTAAGCTCCTGTATAATTACTACACACACAAAACAAAAAATGTACGATACGGTTAATTTCGCCCATATATGATACGAAAAGTACACAGTACGCAACATATCTAATGTGTTACTGTTGGACAGTGTTGGACAATAAATATGGTGGTTATTGCTAATTAGAGATGATAGAGAGCTCCAAGGTGGAGATTTGTTAGTATCAAAGGTAGTCTACTTGATCTGATATCATACTAGCTGGCGGCATAATATATCACTACTATCTATCATGACTCTATGTATTTTTATTGTCAGATTCAGATGAGAAAACTCTGTTTGAGTAGAATGTCCTAAAAAAACAGATTATTTAGAAGTGAACTTTTACTTTATGCATCTATATCATCTCATCTCTAAACTATAACCGGCATTAGTAGTAACGATAATGCTCTCGTGCAGCAGCAGCTTTATCCCTCTGATCACTCTTAATCTCACTCAAATACTTTTGATAAGCTTGTAATGCTTTTGTGTAATCATCTTTTGTTGCTTGTCCATTTGAGTAAAAATCTTGGATATACTTCAAAGATGGGTTGAAACCGCTCCCCGCTGCAATCATCCAATGTTTCAATGCTCTATCCCAATTGCCTGCATCAGCCTCCTTAGCACCAAGATTGTGCCTTGCTGTTTCATTGCCCATCATAGAAGCTAGTTCATAGTAATGTTTAGCCTTCTCAATGTCAACTTCTACACCTCTGCCAGTTTCATATGCATAACCAATACCGCAATATGCTTCTGCAAAACCAAGTTCACATGCCTGATGCCAAAGTTCTAATGCCTTGGTAAAGTCTTGTGGAAAGCCGTTCTTCCCATTATGGTAATTATTTGCGTGGTTGAAGATTGCAATAGGATCATTAGCCTCCATTCGTTTCTTTGTCCTTCTATTTATCTCTCCTTCCGTATCAGGTGCTTGAGTTCTACAAAATGCACACTTTTTATTATCAACTTCATTCCCTTGATCATCATAAAGAGGCGCATGAATACATCCACTACAAATCACTTTTCCACAACACGTCTTGTACCTACGCCCCGTCTCAAGTATTGGTAACCGTATAAAACAAATTGGACAATCTCCGAATTGTGGCGGTGGCTCTTTGAATAACTTTTCGTCATGTAACTCGGCTGCTCGTTTTCTACAAACTTTCTTATGCTGTGGTCGATGAGCAATTTGACATTCTCTATTGCAGTATTTAACCATCTTACATGCCGTACATGCCTTCAGTTTGCCACTTTCTTCTTCGCCCTTGCCACAATTAGCACATACTGAAAAAACAACATCTTCTTCTTTGCCGGCCGTGTCTTCTGTACTACTCATGATGTTGTTCTAATGTAAGGTCCATTCAAGTGAAATCCTAATAATACTACCACTATCGCCGCCGCCACTACTGACACTACTGCTGCTCAACTATATCCCTTTTCCCACTACAATCTCTCCTTGGCTGATGTTTGGTTCTAACATCGAGAGAGCATAAAAAGATACCGCAAGATCTTTTCTTTTTTCCTCTTCAACTCTCAATTCTTCTATTGTACTACCATCGATCTCTTCTCTATTATTTGTCCCCACTACACCAATACTACAATATAGAACAATATGAAGATGAAGTCACCATCAATAATATCTCAAGCAATAATACTCACCGCCACCGCTGTATCACAATGCAGTGCATTCTCCCCTTCAATCTCCTCACACACCTCCACATCACAACATCATTATACATCACAACAAGTTGGGGTTAGTAGAACAATATCGTCACAACCACTACAGGCAACAATGACAGCAGATGAATTAAATACAATGAGTAAATCAGAACAATACGTTACTTTATTGGGAGTTGATGATGAAGAAAAATTAGCGTTGGGTATTGATCCTGATGAGGTTTTGGAATTTATTGGCACGTAAGTACTCTATCTTCTTTGCAAATGTATATATTGATGTATTGCAATACGATATCTCTTTAGTTGTTGGGGTATAGATTGCACGGATTGTCGTGTTGTTTGCATGTATTATTATTTGGCGTCATCTCAATTCATATCTCATTTCTTAAACTATGCACATATGATATGCGCACTTGATATGCACACTTATCAAAACTCATACAATACAAATCAATAATACAATACATATACAACAGACGTGAAGATCTAATTACCAAATTTCAAGAAGACATGCCACAAAAATTTGGTTCCAACCGTCCCCTAGCCGAACAAGAAGTAGACAAACTACTAATGGACGGCGAAATGCTCGATCTCTACATTAAATATTCACAACGTAAAGCAGAAGATCCATCATGGGAACCAATCATGCCACGTGAAGAATCGGCAGTACAAAAGGTTATTGGATTTGTTAGTCAATATGCTATATATTTAGTTGGTGGTTTCTTATTAAAGGATGTTGTTGTTGGTATTGCTAAGAAGAATGATGTTGATTTACCGTCTTGGTTGGATGGTGGTAATACTGTTTTGCCTAGTGAGAGTGTTGGTGATGTAGCTAGTGGTGGTGCTGCTGCTGATACTTTGGTTTCTAGTGTACATCATTTGGGTGATCATATCATGGTATAAGGTTAGAAATAGGGGAAGGAAGAGGTTATTTTACTTGTGAGTATGCCGGTTTTGTAATTGTAGGAATAGTCTAGTACTAGTAAGCTTAAAGCCGGATACGATTGATTGAAAGCGTCTCTAATTAGTTAAAATTAATCTCACCCAGCCAGGTATACCTCTAGAGAGACAGACAAAAATAGTTTACTCATATCTATCAGCTCTAAACATATAACTGGCATTAGTAGTAACGAAAATCCTCTTGTGCAGCAGCAGCTTTGTCCCTCTGATCGCTCTTAATCTCACCCAAGTATTCTTGATAGGATTGCAATGCTTCCGTGTAATCTTCTTTTGATACATATCCGTCTGAGTACATTTGCTTGATATTACTCAGAGAGTTGGCATTCCCACCTCTAGCTGATATCACCCAATGTTTCAATGCTTTATCCCAATTGCCTGCATCAGCCTCCTTAGCACCAAGATTGTGCCTTGCTGTTTCATTACCCATCATAGCTGCCAGCTCATAATAATGAAGAGCCTTTTTCAAATCAACTTCTACACCATTACCATTATTATATGCATAACCAATATTGCAATAAGCTAGGGCATTATCAAGCTCTGCTGCACGATGCCACAGTTCTATTGCCTTGGTATAATCTTGTGGATATCCACGTGTCCCATCCTTATAGTAGATTCCTTGATTGTAGATTGCAATGGGATCGCCAGCCTTAACTCTTTTCTTTTCTAATTCAATTCTCTCTTCTACAGTGGGAGTTGGAGTTCTACAAAAGGGACACTTTTGATTATCAACTTCATTGCCTTGATTGTCATAAACAGGTGCATAGCAACATCCACCGCAAATAACTTTTCCACAGCACGCATAGTATCTCCATCCTGTTAAAAGTAAAGGAATTCGTTGGAAACAAATTGGACAATCTTCTAATGGCGGCGGAGGTTGTTTGAATAGTTCTATATCATGTAACTCGGCGGCACGCTCAGCAGCAAGTCTGATATGTTCCTCACAATCTTTTTTATGTTTGTGTCTGTGTTTCTTTTTGCAAGCAGCATTGCAATACCTCACCATCTTACATTTGTTACATATGTTGTTGGCACCTTCTTTACCACAATTGGCACATATTGATACTTCATTATCTTTATCATCTGCCGTGCTCAATTTCTGTAACATATCGTTAACTTCACATACATCATCATTATTTGATTTTGATGCACCGTCTTTGCAATTATCGGATGTGCTCATATTTGGCGGCGGCGGTTTATCAATATTTATACTAAGTTAATATGTAACTACTGATTAGTAACTTATCGCGAGCTCGTGATATATATTGAGATAGTTGTTTGCAATTTGCAGTACGATAGGTACCAGTTCAAGGCCGCTTCTGTATGTCTATTATTTTGTGCACCTTAAAAATCTCACACTAACAAAACTGCTAATATAACTAATGATACTACCTACTGCGCTATATATAATGCAGTATTTGATATCGTTGGCGGTGTATGTGACTCTCCTCTAACACAAGCCTCTCATATCTAACTCTCTAATTGAAACAAACAATAACTCAGTTTTCATTGAATGGTAAAAACTCCTTCCTAAGAGAGAGAAAATTCCACATGTGAGTCGAGAGTTGAAGACGAAAATGAAAAGATCTGCGACGATGCGGCCCTGCCTCTCTAAGAGGTAGGATGTAGCGGCAGACCAGCAAGGGCTATAGGCTATAGTTGAGCAGCAGCAGCAGCAGTGTCAGTAGTATCGGCGATAGTGGTAGTTGTATTAGCAGCGACCCAAATATTGTAAAAGATACACAACCACATCAAACAGCAACAACAATATCATCATGAGCACAGAAGATATCGTCGTATCTTCATGTGGATGGCAGAGTGAAAAGGACACGGAGGAGCGTAAGAAAATGATTGTCAATATG
>Ga0214480_101431_pt1 | contig 9928 bp, 3 predicted proteins | sample M1_20Mar14CPVII9_3_FD_165042 | JGI IMG/M metagenome (GOLD analysis project Ga0214480, IMG submission 165042) | Marine eukaryotic communities from Monterey Bay, California, United States - M1_20Mar14CPVII9sort6BwellE17 | ecosystem: Environmental > Aquatic > Marine > Unclassified | place: USA...
CCTCTTCCATATCACCATCATCTTCTTCAATATCTATACTATCATCAACATTATCATCATCCATAGGATCATCTTGATTGTTTGTGTCCTCCATGGTGTGCTTATTTGAGTAGTGAAGTTGACGATATTTATATATAAAGAATACAATTACAATAGCAAGTAGTAGTGGTAGTTGGTGTGGTAATAAAGAAGATGAGGGGCTCTGAATACCGTCTCCAAACCAACGCTACAGAAAAATCGTTAAATACCAATGTATTGAGTGTATATTCTCGGAGTATTTGCGGCTCAGTTGCAATACTAATGGCCATATCAACCTCAAACCAATTTCTCTTCTCCTACGATACTTGTGTTTAAAAAGATACCGTTTAAAATCGGGGACCACCACCATTGAAAGAGAAATGACTAATTCTACATGGCTAATGCGATATGTACATTCAGACTACCACAATGATAATATACCATTAGCATCCTATCTTTAGAAGATGCCCAGTAGATAACTTACAGTATCATACCCAAATAAATATCTTTCGAAGTGGTATCCTTTATCCAATTTGGTGGCGTCCCTTGTCCATCAATTGTCTGCTAGTCGATTTGACGCCGTCGGCGGTGGCATATCATGATACAGACTAACTAAAGAGCACTGTAATATAGTACTACCGAATTCCGCCATCATTTTGTAGAATCATCGTATATCAAAAAAAGTGAACACATCTTGTGCACACAAAAAAATGACACCTTTTGCAAATCTACTCCTTTTGATATCATTATCTGATTATCATCTACTGCTATTGCAACTAGTAGTGATAATGCACAACAAAATAATACATCGACAGAAGCAGTACTTGATGAGACAGGCAATGTTGATTTGGTGGATCCGAGAATTACTATAATCGGCAGTAAGATCAAGGAGGCAGTACGCGACGGCTCCATCGGAGATGGCCATCCCTTTAATAATGAGGAAGATGAAGATGGTTTCAAATTCATAAATGGTGGTGATTTGCGGTTCACGTCTAAGGGTATGGTTAATTCTGCTAAGCCTATGCCGGATGGCGTTCCAAAGGTAAGAGATGATGAGCGATTCTATCATATGCATACTTTTTCTTATACTAACTATTCGTCATACACGTACGGCTCTATACACACTCTATACACACATTAAAAAGGGATTTCCCAAGATCAGAAAGGCTGTCATGACCGTCCAATTTGGAGGGAAGACAAAAGAGGCAAAGCTCAATGATTTATATGATGATATTGCAGCCAATGAGAAAGAATGGTTAACATTTCTTGATCATCCATACAACATTGAATTTGTTTTTGAGTGTTTGGCAGTATGTCATGAGTATGCAATTATTCAACATGACACGTACAAAGATAGGGATGCCTGTTTGAAGGCATTAGATATTGAAAAGAAGTTATTGGATATTCTACAAAAGCAATCTGCTCATTTCGACGAGCATCAAAAGGGTGCATTTGGTAACGTCGAATATAAATACGATGATTTCGTTTTCAGGAATGGTCTAGTGGTAACAATAGATGGCAAGAGTGAAGTGTTACGAAAGATACAGCTACTGAAGAAACTAGTTAGGTTTGAGAAGAAGAATAATGCACCACCTGGCTACGGGTTGCATGGGTATTGGAAAGAGCTTCGTGAAGAAATGAAAGAACGGGGTATGGAAATACCTCACAACATTGACGAGGTGGATGATAAAGTCATAGCTGAGCATATGAAAGTTCAAAGAATGAAGGGTACGAAGCGTGATGATTCGAAACTAAGCAAAGATCTCATTGACTTCTTTGAAATGGACGGAACTATCGTTAGCCACCAAAAGAAGAAAAAGATCAAAGACTTTGTCAAAGGCTTGACCGAAGAACAAGCTATTAATATGGGTAATGCTTTCGGTAATGACATGGGAGGCTTGAGCATCAAGCAAAAGATGGAGATTCGGAAGGAAGTTGGTGATGACATTGATGGTTATTTACGTGCACTTGGCCAAATGCCCTAAGTTGAGAGCAAGGAGGCAAGAAGGAAAGAAGATATCATATCATAATCAAGGGTGGCACGGAGAAGATTTCATACATTGGAGGGGTTTATTTACACAAACAAGATGATTCAGCTTGGGATAGCATACTTTATGATAACTGAGATAATCATATCACGTTATCAGTGACACAAAAATGACATCATTATACAACCTTGTACAATTGAAATTCACATGTTACATTTACATTAACGAAATCTACAAGTATAATCACTTCCCATACACGTTAGTCTACACGGTAGCAGTCCTGTGTGGCCAATGAACTCCCTTGCTGATCTCGTCTATTTTGCATTCGATGATGATATGGCTGTTGGTTTCTTCTATTCATCTGTTGGACACTCTCCATAACTCTACCTCTTGGATTATTACGACTTGAGTTGCCGCCCTGATACTCAACCTCTACATTCTCTCCAGAAGTTGACCTAGAGACTGATTGTTGTTCTTTAATGACATTCGCTTGTTGCCATTCTTGACTCCTCCTACCCCTAGATGTTTTTGCTTTGACTTGTTGTACAAGTTTATCTCTTCGAGCACTATTACCGCCACCCCAACTACCTCTTGACTTGGGGGTTTTCATTTGCTGGATACGTTCGTGTGTATTATTATAATGATTGCTCGGTGTATCAACAGATGTAGACGGTGCTAAACCATGTTGATATTGCTGTTGTTGATGATGATGCCTTGGGCTTGCTCTATGTAGATAGGATTGTTGTTGAGTTGATATGTTACCTCCGGACGTTGAGACTACTGCTGCATTTCGTTCCTCTTGTTGTTGTCGTCTATGTCTGGAAATTGGCGATTCTTGTTGATGCCTGTGTCTAGCAATGGGTGACATGGCATGAACAGGCCCGTTATTGGCAGTGTTCTCGAAATTGTCACCATAAACAGATCCGATACATGTCGGTATCGTTAGTCCAGACACTTCAGAGATTGTTGGAGATAAAGTAATACCATCTTCTTCATCTTCATCGCCACCATATTCAGAGGGAATTGGGGATTCATAACGTGTTTGGATTGGCTCAGGACGAACTTGATCTAAACCAGCATCTCTAGAAAAGGCCGCTACTATATTCTGATTGTCCTCGTCGTGCCTTTGATTCTGTCTCGGTATAGGAGAATAGTTTATGGATGATCGATTAGTAGGAAATCGTTTGACAGTGTTTGGTTTGACTTGAGGTGAGGTATTGTCAATAGGAGAATAGCCTTGACCATTTTGATTAGCAACCCAAAGCGGTGATGGGGTATTATTGTTCGCTTGATTCATATCAATTGTTCTGGGAGGTGAAAGTTTCTTTTGTTGTAGCTGCTGTTGTTGTTGCTGCATCGTGGGCATGACTTTATTCGGACCTCGATTTTGCCATGAAGGCACTGCCTTGGCAGGCGAACTTCGATCATGCACAGCTACCACGGGCTTCTGTTGCACCTTGACAGGACTTCTCGTCGGAACTTTACCAGGAGTTCTCTGCTGCTTGCCACCGCCAAAGGCTGCAATTTTATCCTTGATTGACATAGGTTTGTCATCTTCAGGTTCCACTGAACTCTGCTCTTTGATAGACGCGGTGGAGGATACATTAGTGTCAACAGCAGCCTCCATGGGGGCAGGTATATCATCTTTCTTCGGACTTATAGATCGATCCTTCTTCATCGGACTGAAAGATGATTCTTTCTTGAAACTAGAGGCTACCTTTTTCTTAAATGAATACTGTGGTAGATCACCAACTCTTGATTTCTTGCTCTCAAATGCCTGCATCCGATTCTTCACTGATGAAAAGGAGGATGGCTCTGTTTCTTCTTTGGCCTTGGTATCATGCTGCTTAACCTCCCAAGATTTGGAAACGATTGCCTTGTCTGTATCCTTCTGCTCGATACTAGTCTCAAATGATTTGGCTGTTCCTCCTACTTTCTTGGGCTCTTCGACGGGCTCTTCTATACACACCTGTTCATATGCCATGGTGGTAGGATTCCATTTCATACCCATTCGTGGTGATTTCACTTCCTCCACTGCCACTTCCTCCTCCTCCTCCTCCTCCTCCTCTGCAGATAGCCTTTCTTTCTCAGCAACACCTACCTCGTAAGCCATCTTCTTAAGATTCCAATTCATTCTTAGGGAGTTTACTTTTTCAGCTACCGCCTGTTCGTTTACTGATGGTTCCGTCTGCGTTTCAGATTCCGCCGACATAGACTCATCATCTTCTGCCTCTCCATCTCGACGCTCAAGAATCTTGGCATATCTTACCTTCTTTGTGTTGAGAGTACCGTCTCCAATTGTATCATCGCCGAGTGTACCCGTCTCATATGATTCTGCCTTGATCAATGAAGAGTCTTCAGTATCGTTGGTCGTACTCTCCAAGCTACTCATAGCCTGTATATCACTATTCGAAAGGTACAGTCCATTTCCAATCATTGACGACTGCCCCGTCATCACTGACCTCTTGTATGATTTCTCTTTCTTCTCACCAGAGCCTGATGACGACTCAAACCTAGATCTAAGATTCTCGAAGGGAGATTGACGACCTTTAAAGGCTTGCTTATTTGATTCCTCGGAATCCTTGATCTCATTGGGCGATGGCACCTCCTTCCTGACTGGCACTTCGTATAGTTTACTACTGTATTCATTTCTAGCTGCATCTTGTTCTTCAGCTTCTCTCTTCTTAAACTCTTCCACCGGAGATGCAACAATCCCAGAAGATTCAAACCTCGACCTCAGTTGATGAATATTAGCAGAAGTGCTAGGAAGTGACCTTTTATTGCCTCCAAAAGATTCAACTTTATGAGGCTTCGTTGTCGTGCTGCCTACTTCTCTTGGTGTCATGCAAGTCTTGACTCTATTCATCACTGTATTAAACTCATCATCATTCTCATTCTTATTCTCCTCTGATACATCAAGTCTCGAAGTAGTAGGATTCTTGGCCTCGTCCTGATTCTGATTGGCATCCCTAGGAGTAAGACATACCTTGGATCTGTCCATCACGGCGTTAAAGTCTGTCTCTTGGTTGCTATCCTCTCTAGGCGTAAATGCCTTGGCTCTGTCCATCACTGAATTAAAATCTGTGCTGCCATCGTGCTTCTCCTGATTAGTCTCCCTAGGCGTAAATGCTTTCGCTCTTTTCATCACGGAGGTGAAATCAGTACTGTCGTGCTTCTCTTCTTGATTGGTCTCCTGGATAGGTGTAAAGGAGAAAGCCTTTGCTCTGTCCATAACAGCTACAAATTCTTCATTATCAGATTCCTGTACAATGTCCAAACTCAAAGCAGACGGTTCTGTCATTCTTCTCGTCTGTCTTTTACCAGTAGCGGAGGACATGGTAGCAGCCTCCTTTCGTTTCTTCTCAAGTTCATCCAGAGTACTCCCATCTGGATCTATTGACTTTCTATTGCTCTTGTCACCAAGCTTTTCTTCCTTCAATGACTTTCTACTCCTCTTGCTACTAATACTTTCACCACCCTCACTCTCTTCTTGAGTACTACCCTTACTCACTTCATCCACTGTTTCAAACAATGGCGATGAGCGTAAAGATCTTGATAACTTCTTCTTTTTCTTCTTCCGGGGAGTGATGGTATACCCCAGTAAGCTTTCATCCTCCTCGTCCTTACCACTGTCTACCTCGGGCGGATCGTTGGGAGTATTCTCTCCCAACTCAACCATCTTGGACGATGATGTAGTAACAATGGATCTGTCACCCAAACCGCGTGGTAAGGGGAAGTTACAGCCTATACCTCCACCCTTATCACCCTCGCTCATTGGACTTGCACCACTTGTTGATGACCTACCGCCACTTGTTGACGAGGCGGGGGGCGATGATCCAACTTCAGATGGGTCTCTTCCCTGCTGAGACAGCCCAACTTCGGATGGATCTCTACCCTGCAACTGCTGTTCCATGAGAGTATCGTTAAGAACTATACTTTCAATCACCATTGGTGATGAAATTTGTTGCTGTTGTGATGGAGCCTCTGGCGGTGATAGCGTTTGGACAATAGGAGATTTCTTGGGAGTTGTTAAGGGAAATACTCCAACATTCTTTACTGTAGTATCCAAAGAAGACGATATCTTGGGAGGTGGTATGCTCTTTCGTTTCATTGACACTGGAGAGAGCGAGATCTTGGATGTTGGTGATAATGATAGCTTTGAGGTAGATGCAGATGTCGAGTTGTTATTGTTGCTCAACTTGGAGCTAGCTGCATTACCAATTGTTAAGAGAGTCCCCATTGCCTTCTTTTGCATATTATCCGGTGATGATAAAGTGAAATTGAACTTGGTTGGTGTACTTCCACTCGCCGCTCCCTTGCTGTTGGCAGCAATTGGTGATATGGCAATGATATTCTTCGCACCACCACCGGCACTTGATAATGATGGAGGCTTGAATGAGAAGTCATCCTCATCGACGCCAATCTTCAACTTTACTGCTTGAGGAGTGGTTGTTGTTTGTGTAGGAGGAGGTGGTGGTTGAGAGTTTGAAGACGAGGGAGTGGAAGGTCCCCATCTTGCTAGACCACCACTCCATCGAGCTGCCGGAACCATTGGACTGAATCGAATTGCTGGTTTAGACGGGGGAGCTTTCTTTTCATCAGACGACGGGGCAGTCTCCTTGGTCTCGGGCAAAGGATTAAGGTCCTCCTGCTTGCCCCCCTCTTCTCCCTCTTCTTCATCATTTACTTTCTCCGATAATGTTCTTGAAACACTGGCCTTTGGTGGTGGTGTCTTATCCACGCCAGGTAACATACTACTAGCATCATCACCCTCTTCTTCTTTCACTACAATATTATTAACGTCATCCTCATACACCTTACTTCGTAAAGCTTGTAACCGTTGATCAAATTCACGTTTCATTCGATCTGATTCAAGTTTATGCTGACGTAACTTCTCCTTCCGTTCCATGAGTGATTTCGTAAAATGATCATTCTCGTCGTTATTGACAATTACTTCCTTTTCGGATGCCGCAGGAAGATATTCCATTGTTACAATTGGTGCCTTCTTAGTTTGGTTGGTGGAAGTAGTAGTACCCATTGTCTCATCTTTACGAAGTTTCTTTAGTTGATTCATGAAGTTATTAACATCATCTAATGTTGTTGTTGGTATATCCTTTGAGGAGGTGGAACTTTGTTGACTTTTATTTGATGGAGATGGATCTGGCTTTTTATCACCTTGTTCGTCCTCTTGTTGGGTGATATTCAAACTCAATGGGCTAACCATAGAGATATTCTTTTCTCCGCCATCACCGTTGCTAACCATTGAGGTATCATTCTCTTCTTGATCTTTCTCCTCGACAGGTACTTCGACATCATTATCATCATCGTCATGCTCCCAACTATTATTCCATGTATCATCCTCTTCTTTCTTCGACATATCATCGCCTTCCTTAGCAGTGCCAACCCATGTCTCACTATCATTCACTTTATCATCCCCAGATGACTCCTCATTCTTAACAACCTCAGGAGTTGCCATAACATCATCAATCTGTTCATTAGTAACAGTAGTATTTAATTGATCCCATCCTGGTGTACTAACCTCTGAAAAAGCTGGTGTGTATACGCCAGCAGGTGTTGCTGCTAAATTTAATCGGTGACGTGCTGCACTTGTTGCTTTTGATGATTGCTTATTACTGCTTTGTGGTGTTTGTTTTATGAAGGATGATGGTAATGTATTGGTTACTGAATTTGAGTTTTGCTGTGTTGTTATAGGCATTCCCATCGAGTCAATGGTGGTAACTTTGGCAGTTGCTGTAGTAGCAGTGGGCGTTGGTGCTGTTTTAACAACCAATGGTGTAAAATTGTCAATATTACTTTGTGTTGCACTCTCTTTTCCACCCTCTTTTCCATCTCCGTCCTGATTAGAAGAGGCAGCCATCATTCGTCTTGCCATTAAGTTCGATTGATTAGCAACATATCGTGCCGTATTGGATACAATTTCAGTTGGCACTTCTGAATGGCCAGAATTAGACCTTGTTGCAACAACTGAACCACCACCTTTATCACCACTGCCACCACTGTTGCTTGTTGAACTAGTAGTTTCACTTGCCATTGAATAAGTCTTCTTGTGTTGATTATTCTGTTGTTTCCGTATACCGCTAACTGAAACATCTAATGTTGAAAAGTATTCCTCCATTGATTGGATGCTATTGGGTGTATCGACTTCTTGCTTTGTATTGTTAGACTGGTTATTATCTTCTTCCTTTGATTCGTTCGTGTCTAATACATGTAGTGCTGCCTCCATTTTCTTTTGTACATCCTTCTCGGCATCATAATGTTCACCCTCTTCTTCCGACAAAGATATTGGGAACCCATCATTATCAATCTCAACTACCTTACTTGATCCTTTTGTTTCTATGTCTACCGACATATCTTGTGCACCATCCTTCTTAACAACAGCAGCGGCAGCAGCAGTCGAAGGAGATTCACTCATTGATAAAGATAATGAACCCAAATTCGGTATACTACTATTACCACCACTCCTACCACTTCCATCAATAGGTATAGGTATACTACCGCCACTACTATTGTCCCCATTTCTAGCATTATCAGCAGACATTATTGATTCAGGACTACTTTCAAATCCTTGTACTATTTCCAATAATGTATTTTTCGATGATGCACGTGGCAGTATTGTATTGTTTCTTGGTGTTGCCTTTGTTGATTGAGGTGTTGTAGTTGAAGTGGATTGGATATTATTCTCTCTACCGACTATTGGTGTACTACTACTATTGCTACATTGGGAAATAGATTGAGATTGCTGCTGCATAAGAAGAGACTCTTGATTGGATATGTCTTTTTGTTTACGTCTAAATTGTTTCCATCGTATAACATCCTCAAATGGTGGTATATCAGTTACAGTTGTATTATTATTGCAGCCACCCATTTCACTTACTCGTATTCTCCGCTGTGGTGAACCGCTGCCACTGTTAGCTACTACTCCACTATTACTAGCAGACATGTTATTGCTAGCAGACAAATTAGCATGAGCAATATGAACTCTTTCCTTAGCATTCTGTATATAACTTGGTGCATTATTTACATGATCTTTAATACCTTGAGATAGTTTACAACTTACTGTACTTAGAGTTTGTGTTGAGTTAGTAATTATACTTTCAGTATGTAGTTGTTGTGTTGAATCGGATTCTAGTACTCCACCGTAGGAACCGTTACTGCATGTTGCTACGTTTAATCCTAGCTTTTGTATGAATTTGTTTGTTGGTGATTTGTTTGGTGTTGTTGTTGGTGGTGGTGGTAGTGGTGATATAAATTCACTCATTGTTGTTAAGCGTACAAGATGTGTTCAGTTCTTATTGCACTGGTTAAGAGGTATCCAGCAATTTAATAGTATACCAACAGACTATCATATCAACAGTATGTATAGGAGGATATTATCGGGGCATATCGCATGTCTCTTGATCAGCTGAAGACGTTGTTCTCTGCCAAGCACTTTTAGCTTTTTGTGTTGTCGATTTGACTGTTGCAAAAAGTAAGAAAGGATGATACCAAGCCCCACTCTATCTCTTACTTAGTATCATAATGTGTAGCTCTTAATCGATATAAGGTATTTCAGCAGCAAACGCGCTGATATATATATGAACGCCGTGGTAGGCAGAATGTATTTGGCTGTACGAATTAGACTGCTCTTTTAGTGGTAGTGGTCCCAATAATAAAACGGTATCCTCATCGAGCGCCGCGCGCGAGCGAGTGAGTAGGTCAAGAAGTAGGTAAGAAGTTAGGTGTTACTGTTGAGTTCAGTGCTGCAATTGAGCCACAATACTCTGAGAATATACTCAATACATCAGTATTTACGCTATTTCTGTTAGTGTCGGTTAAGAGACGGTATTCTGAGCCCTTCACTTTCTAATACCACGCAAACCTGATATACAAAATTTTGCACACATAAAGTTAACCCTCGTGAA
>Ga0214480_101433_pt1 | contig 9912 bp, 15 predicted proteins | sample M1_20Mar14CPVII9_3_FD_165042 | JGI IMG/M metagenome (GOLD analysis project Ga0214480, IMG submission 165042) | Marine eukaryotic communities from Monterey Bay, California, United States - M1_20Mar14CPVII9sort6BwellE17 | ecosystem: Environmental > Aquatic > Marine > Unclassified | place: USA...
GACTTGAAAGGATAGATAACAACGGGGATTTTCGAAAGGTTGCTATTGCCATTTGTTTTACTTGTGTTAGCATTGTTCGTGTTGGTAATTGTCGACGTCGATATACTACTGAATCCTGATATCAAATTAATATGAAATAGTAAACACACTGACAATAAAAGAAAGGTCGGTAGTAGCATGGTAAATGATATCTAATGAATCTCTCAAAGATCCTTCTCGGTATTGTACTCCGCGGCGTGGCCAACTCCGTGAAAGGGGGAGGGTAGGTGGCTGCTGATACGGTTGAAAGGATACCATAATTTTATTCTTATCTCCCTCCTATGACGGTACTTCTCCTCCTTCCTCAATGGGGGAGAACATACGCCGCTTCAGTGTTATGTTGCTAAGGAATATCATTACTATTCTATTCATCTTCATATTGGTCATTGATTTAAGGTATTCACAAGTCTTTTCCCTATCATTGCATCATGTATCAAAAGCATCAACACATCAACATGGTTCGCAACCAACATATTATATGCATGCTACAAATGAGGACATCATAGATGATGAAGACTGCAAATCTAATATTAGCAAAGACGATATAGTTATTCAAAACCTAGATATTAATGATATTGAACAGATCAAGCAGATGAGCAAATTTTGCATTGTTACTTTTTACAATCATAATAAAAATGACGAAGATATACCATTATTGTCTAGGTGAGAGATGTTGATTCAATGTTGTATATATGCACAATACACTACTTTCACTAATATATTAGAATTGCGTATAGGAAATTGAAAAGTTTAAAGCTGGCGGTGATGGGGAAAGCTCAATTGATGGTGTGTATAAGATATGTCTTCTTTTGTACTTCTTCTTATGCAATTGAAAAAGCACCTTCTAATGGATCTTCTCATATACGACAGGATATACAGCTATCTAATGACAATAGATGTATAGTTGTTGCAAAGGATGGTAATTCTAATGGTAAGATTATGTCTTGTCTTTATGTACATCATAAATACCCAACACTGCCAATCTAATCGAAGTTATTCTCTTGTAGATATAATTGGAGTCTGCGAGGTCATAGAAGATAGACTATCAATACATCCACCATCTACTACAAATGAAGTAAGTGAAAAGGAAAGAAGAAGAACATCTAGAATGCGAGCAGTGATTGAGAATCTATGTGTTCGAGCAGATTATAGAAAGTGTGGAGTCGGAATGTCTCTTGTACAAGCCTGTGAAGAAGATGTAGAATCATCATGGCCTGGATATGATGAAGTCTTTACACAAGTAGAAGTTGGAAATACCAAAGCATATCAACTATTTCAAAAGTGTGGCTACCATATCATGTTTGACGACTCAACGTGTACAAAAATTGTATTAGATGATTCTATTCTACCAAAAGAAGTAACCGTCAAAAAACACTTGATGAGAAAGATACTAGATACTGATAATAATGGGCTTTAGCTGGTAATGTTTCCTAGCGACTTAAGGTTCGTATTATCTTATTTCCTGAACCTGAAATTAGTGGGATAATACAACACAAAATCAAGCAACAAAATTGGTTTCTACTTAGAGATCAGGGAAACAAGTTGGGTGTTACAATTAGGTACAATTGGGTAATATTACTATTGGTGGTATTATATTGATAAGTGGGTGATATTATATTATTATATATTGACTGTCTACTTTCCAAGCATGAGAGAGAACTCATCAAACTCAATCTCTCCCGACCCGTCGGTATCAATCTTATTAATCAGCTCCTCAATATCGATTGTCAAGCCAAAGTCATGCTTGATAATCTTGATCATTGTCTCTCCTAAGTAATGAGTACACAATAGATGATGGGATGTTTGTGTGTACAACAACAACAACACCAGCTTCATAGTAGCAGTACTTACGTTTAACATGCCCAGACTTGTCGGCCTGGCCACCACAGGCAACAAAGGCATCCACCATATCATTTTCATCGTCAAGATTCTCTGCTCGATTCTTTTGACTTTCAACGACTTTAAGAAACTCTCCAAAGTCGATAGAGCCAGACATATTATCATCAACTTCGGATATCATTTGGAACAACTCATCTTCGGTCGGTGCCTGTCCCATCGCCTCCTGTATGTGAAAGAGAGAATAATATATGACGATATGAGGGTGAAGATATAATATCGTCATTAGAAGTAAGTTCTTACCAATACCTGTCGCAATTCCCAAACATCAATTGTTCCACTCCTGTCTTTATCAAACGCCAAGAAGGCTTGTCGGCAACCATCAATGTCTTCTTGGGATAGAACCATCCTTAATTTGTTGGTAAAGATCAACAATGGAAGAGGAAATGAAAGAAAGCTCCGAGTTCTTCCTTTGTTGGGATAGTGATAGATTCACTAGTGGGCGAACCGCAGTCTCAAAAAGAGAAAAATGTCTTGAAAAAAGCAAAAAATGAAAATGACCCACAACCATTTCCAACATAGTAAGTCAAAGATCAATAAACACTCTTTGAATAGTACCTTTAATCGGACTTAGTACAATAAATTGTTTTAGATTGCAAACAGGTGTGTATGTATGATTATAGAGTATTCTCTAACATGAATGAAGAGGAATTTCCGTCATTACCGTGATACATCTAAAGAGAATATACAGCCACAACAAGTCCAACGCCCAACATTATCATTACAAGAAGAGCAAGAATTGAATGATGCAGTGATAGCCTTCATCCCTTCAATATTGGACGCTGTACAATATAGTGGTGGTGGAGGTGGAAGTGGGTCTACTTCTATAGGTGATGGCGTAGGAGGGTAAGTAATAAATGTTTCTTAGTGTGTGTCTAACTTACCTCTTTACCAACTTACAATCTACACTCAATGTACCGTACATACACATCAACAGACAAGTATGTTTAGAATCGTCATTACCTACTGAAGAACGCTTGGTGGAAGCTGCTTTAGAGAGGAAGCAATATTTAGAGAAACACAACAAGAAGCTCGAGAAGTTTCGAGCTAAGAAGGATTACTTTGGTGTCTCGACAATCAAGAATGCGACCAAGCCAAATGTTGTTCAAGCCGTCATCGGTTGTGGTCTTCTCCTTTACAGCTTCAAACTCACATCAACGAGTGCTCTTGGCCGTCAGTATACAGTTACAGAGGCTGCTTTATTCTTCGATTTTGCCAAGAGAATCATGTTTATACTAAACGACTTGACAACTCCCGAGTTGAGATTGGCAAAAGCTGAGAGTCTCTTGAGTGGAGCTGAAACAGTTTCTTGGGTAGATTGTAGTGCCGAGTTTGTTGGACAGACAGTGTATGACTTTTTCCAGAGAAGTCGTAATGAGGGTGCCTCGTTTAACTTCCCATTCCCAAACAAGGTCGACGAGTTATGGAAGAAGGAAGATACCAAGCGAGGCTTGACATGTGTTGACAATGAGTTTACTCTCGAGAGGAAACAAGCGATCTTTAATGAAGCATTGAAGTGTATCATCAAGAAGTTGAAGAAAAAGATTGCTACTTCTTCAGCCAAAACTGCACCAGCCAATAACTCTGAGATGAAGGCGAATAGAGTAGTCTTCATATAAGACTTTCTTAGCAGCTCTCCTTTCTAAGCTTTCATATTTGTGTGGCATTCTCTAGCTCATCTATACAATTTAAGTCTGCCTCACACTATACATGAGCATATGCTCCAGCAATACTACACATCTCTAAGGATTTAATGGCTCAGAAAGAGGTTCGTCATCTTCAGCTTCATCTTTCTTTCTGCATCGACGACATGTGATACAACGCCAAATACCTCGAAGGGCACTATCCTCAGCTGCCCAATCAGCCATCCAAGCACTCAACGCTCCAACAATAGTTCCTGTTGCAATGAATAACCAGAAACCCCATTGATATATTGGATTAGATACCGATGGTCCAGTCTTGATCATATTCAACGAAGAGATTGTGAAAGCCCAAGTCACAATTGATAAAGCAACCTCCGCCCAGAACAGTAAATTGCTAATACAAGTCAAACTATTTCCACAGCAGCCACAGGTAATGACTTGACAACAACTTGCCGCAAATACTAGTCCACCCCCAATCAGTACAAGACAAACGCAGATAATACCAGTCACTCTCCATGTTGCCAAATGATTGCATAGTTTTTCTTCATCTGATTCAACTCTGTCACAGTCAGATAGGTCTACTGTTTTACTATCCCATTTAGAGCAAACACCATTACTGGTACAAGTGCTGTGAATAGATACAGAGAGATTGAGAGAGGCGAATATGAGATCATCAGATATGTTCAAATGTTCTTGATATACAGTATTGTTTATGTATCTCTTACCGATACTGGCCATAGAATGGACCCCACTCTACTTCAGTAGTACCACCACCATTTGCATCAGCAACAGTGAATGCAATCCAATTTGCTATAAATAAGAGATGGTGGCGTGAATGTTAGTATGTTATGTTGTGTCATGTCATGTCATTGACCTACATGTTATTATTTACAAACACAGCATGACATATGCAACTCACGCGACAATGTGGAGACGATCACTCCAGCGCCAAAAAGCTACATATAAAGAAGCACGAAGGAAGAATGGTTATGAGATTGGCGTTAGAATTGCAACACAAAAAAAAGTACACATCTTATGCACATAATAATATTACTCACGAAGGTGAAGATGAAAACTAGGCATTTGCCGGTTCCTCTTTTCAAATCACAGCACATTATATTGACAATATTAATCTAAATATATATCTACAATATTAATCTAAATATATCAGGTATTGCCGCTGATTGATCATTGACTTCTATCTATTCATTGCTACCTACGGTATTGCCATGCTACTCTTTATGTCACAAGTACATTGGTATCCTTGGATAATCCAAATTTTGACATGAATTGGGCTGAATAGAGATTAGTATTGAGTTGTTGTTCTGTTGATATATTATTGTATTGTACTATCTCTATAATAGTTAGTGAAGGAGAAACATATATAAGTTATATTATATCTACAAAAAAATATGGCCATACCACTTTGGATTGCAGCAAGCGTAGGCGTTACAGGCGTTCTATTATCACGTGTAGATTACAACATGTTCTTTATGAAGTTTTTCCGAAATCTATCACGTTCTAAAGCTAGAGCTCGATTACATGGTAATAAATATGCAATGATACCAGTAATGTTGGGTATCGAAGAACCAATTAAGATTGTTGATGATATAAATGCAGAAAATGCAATGACTGTAACACGTGAATTGTTAGAAGAGATGGATGGATTTGATGGTGCTCCCTTATATCTTTCAATTAAAGGAAGAGTTTATGATGTTAGTGCCGGAGAAAAATTTTATGGTGAAGGGAAGGAGTATCATGATTGGGTAGGTAAGGATGCATCACGGAGCTTTGGTACGGGATGTAGAGGTGGTGTAGACAGATCAGGTATGGATTGTTTATCAGAATCTTTGGAAGGGTTAACTGCAAAGGTGAGTTGCAATCAGTTTAAATAACAAATATATGCATTCAATGTCTCCTGAAACTAATCTGATTTGCCCTCTGCGATGGGTACAATAATATTGGATAGGAAATAAAGGAGATTGATAGGTGGTTAGAATTGTATGAAACACATGACAAATATACCTTTGTTGGACATTTGGTTGATGATCCTGTTAATGATATATTGGATAATGTTGGAGATGTTGATGAAGAGAGTATAAGTGGAGAAGAAGAACAAGAAGAAGAGGTAAGCAGTGATGATAATAGCAATCTACAAGAAGAAGAAGCTGAAACTGTCGAAGCTTAGTAGTACCAAAACTTAAAAAGGGGGGCACTGTTGAATCCTAGAAATGCTAAGGGGGTGTGCAACATATCAATTTGTATGCAACTCTTGAAAAATAAACAAAATCATCCTTACAGATAATTACTGTTAGATAAGTTTGCCATGCCTTCTTAAGCAACTACGGTCTCAAACTATCCTCTCCATCAGAATTTTTGTTTTTGTACTACGCCAATCAGACAGATCTTTCGTATCCTCTCCAAATCTCCCGCCCATCAGTGGATCGACACCAGCATTCTTTTCGCCCAAAGTGCCGACCTCGTTGTAAGCTATTTCGATTCCTTCAATTCTATTCATGCCACCTGACATACCATCACTACCTTGCTTCCATTTCGTTAGTACTCGACTTTTGTAGATTCTCGGTATACCTCCTACTCCACCCGGACTTCCTGATGCTGATTGACCAACATCTGTGATGCGTCTGAACTCACTTGAAAAGACAGTATCACCCTCTTTACTCACATCAGATGATCTTTTTGTAACCTTTACTTCTTTTGAACTACCATCAGTATATGACATTGATAATACGTTTGGGTTAGTAGGAGTCCAATTGATAGTTTGAATAGACGGCAATTGTTTCATTTGTTGGTACAACCTATTACGCTCTTTTATCATGGCTGTATAATATGATTGTTCATTGAATGATCTGTCTGCAATTGCTGGTACATTATTGGGGTTTCCATCATAATTAATACTACTAAAGTCTTTACCTGCATCATATGGTACAAATCTCATCTCTGAAACAATTGTAATTGGCAAATCCTGCTCCCATAAGTCGTCGTCTGATTTGGTAATAACTTTAGTAACTTTCCATTTCCCAGCAAAGAATGGAGGATAATACACATCAGGTGGTCCTAATCCTGGGATAGTCTGTGTACATTAGATCAAGTTAGACCCATACCATTTAAGTTGGATATACCTCAGCACAATTATATCATATTTTAATTCTTACCTTAGAACTAAGTAGTCTTATACTCTCAGCTGGTGTTTCGGCAGCATTGACTATATTTGATGGTAGTAAAAGGGTAGGAGCAGAAAGAATGATACGCCTTCGAGACACGTCATCGCTAACACTTTCATAATAATTTATGTTGTGATGGCTACTCAACAATGCTATTTTCTTATTTGGTATCTTCTTTGATGTCGGTATTGTGAAGCCCGAACAACATTGAAGCATACCTAATGCAAGTACGCATACTATGAGAGAATGAATAGATGCCACTACCATCGTATTAGGATTGTATTAATGCAAGTATGAAGTAGTATTCTGTGGTGCACTGTGTGTATTGTCATTTTTTTGACCGGGAGGTAGGATACCGGCTGGGAATCTTTCGCATGCAGTAATGCAGTGGTACTTTAAAGCAGTAGAGAGAAGAGAGCTGACTTAGTGTTGTTTCTTGTTTCCTCATCATTGTGATACCAAGTTGGTATAGTATTCTAGAAAGAGCATATAATGACACGACACAACATTCCCTAACTTACATCGAAGATATCTAAATTACAAATGTCTCTTGCTATCAAGCTTTACGACCCCTTTCATCATTTCTCTTCCATCTTAAACCTCAACATCAGCATCTTCAATAGGCTCGGTATTTTCTGCCTTTGCAATGTAACTCTCCATTATTCTAACAAACTCCTCATCATGACTATACTTTGTCATTAGTCGATTGAACATATCTTTGAAATCTTGAAGATTGGAAGCTGTGTATGGACGATTTTTTGGCCCAGATCGTTCCGATGAAGGATCATAATTTTCACCATACGTTGTAGCCAACTTTCTCCTACTTGTAGTTTCTACGCCATCTTCTTCTTCTGGTGGTGGTGGAGGTGGATGGTTCTTATAGTTAACTACCGTTTCCCAAATACACGGAATGCTTTCTGCTGCAATTGGTTCAACACCCTCATTATGTCCCAAAAAGTCAGCGATACGCTGTGTAACTCCAGGTCCGAGTGTCTGTGATGTCAAATCTTCATATGCAAGTAGTAACATGGACGACCGATCATCGTACTTTTCCATCCAGTGTTCTGCGAATGCTTCGTATCCTTTTAGTTGAACATCAAACCCATGTCCAGGATGTTCACGATATTCAAGCCAATCTTTGTTTGGACCACGAGTGGAATGATTGGGAAGTTTGTTAATGAGTTCTGTGTATACATGTATATATGTATGAAGGAGAGGAGAAAAGGTTTATTAGTTGAAAGTACATAAACAAGATAACATACCCTTCCCTCTCCACATATCGATATAATAGTCTGTCTACTCACCATACTGCAAATTAAAATAACTTGGAATAGCATTCATAGGATTCCTTAAAATAACCATTGCTCGACCAAACTTTTCATCCAACTCTGGCCATTTGTGATATGCATTCTTAATCGGATAATGTGTTTTAACTGCAACTACACGATCATAACCACGATGATGTGTATCATAATCATCATTCGTACGTATACCTGTTAACGCCTCAACTAAACTCCAAGTCATTCGTGAACCAGAGCCGGGGAATGAAGCTTGCCATGTAGGTGGAATATCCACTGGAGATAACTCTGCAAATGTTACTTGACATCCACCATTCTCTAATGCGATTGAAAGTTGTCTTCTTTGTAAATCACTCTCGTCGCTATTAGGAGATACTGTGTTTGTTGATAGTATACGCCTATCCAATACATTGTTATTAGAGTCAGTAGTAGTAGTATCGGAGATATTATTGTTATCTGTTGTTTTCCAAAGAGAGGAAGATACACCGACACAACATAAAAGTGTTGCAGCTAAGAGAGTTTTTCGACCACGACGGCCGATTGTTGGCGGTGTTTGTTGAAGATTGTGAATATCCATGTTTCTTAATGTAGTTATTGGAGGTATTAGCGGCGTGGGGAGGATTATTATGGGCCTATTGAGGATTAGCTCATCTCTTGTGTTCGTAATGACCACTTTATTCACTCAAACTCAGGTGGTTCCTTAGATTTTATATTTTTTTACGTGTCGGCCTTAAAGAGTTACCGGCATTACTACAAAAAATGGATATTAAACCGTCATAATGAAGAAGTTTACGTGTGGAATATTGCAAATGGGCCATTGCACAAATTATTTTACCTACGGTGAGTGTAATGGCGGCTGCTATATCGACTCTTCTGCAACTGATATATACGCAGATATTACTTGATCATGTGGCTGCAATCGTGCACATTTATATTTTCTAATTGATTTATTTCTAACCATATCTTGTGCTCTTTTTTTTTGCAATACACCACATAGACTTTGTTTATTACTATCAATAACAATAAAACATTTCCAAGATGATGGCAAACAGATCTAAAATGTCCACCAAGCGCAAGTTTGTTGCCGATGGTGTTTTCTACGCTGAGCTCAACGAGTTATTGACTCGTGAGCTTGCCGAGGATGGTTATGCCGGTGTTGAAGTACGTACCACACCTCATCGTACTGAAATTATCATCCGTGCTACCAAGACACAGAATGTTTTGGGAGAGAAGGGACAACGTATTCGTGAATTGACATCTGTTGTACAGAAGAGATTCGACTTTGCCGATGGTGCTGTCGAATTATACGCCGAACGTGTTCAGAACCGTGGCTTATGTGCACAAGCTCAGGCTGAAAGTCTCAAGTTCAAATTGTTGGCTGGACTTGCCGTACGTCGTGCATGTTATGGTGTTGTACGATTTGTTATGGAAGCATCTGCTAAGGGATGTGAAGTTATTGTTTCTGGAAAGTTGAGAGGACAGCGTGCCAAGGCAATGAAATTTGGTGATGGATACATGATCAAGACTGGACATGCAGGACAGGTATACACTGATGTTGCTGTTCGACATGTTGCCATGCGTCAGGGTATGATTGGTATTAAGGTTTCTATTATGCTTCCACATGATCCTAAGGGCATTAATGGACCCAAGATTCCATTGGATGATGTTGTTACTATTTTGGAACCCAAGGAGGAGGCCTCTCCAGAGACTCTCTTAGCCCAACAAGCTGCCGCTGAAGAACGTGCCGCTGCTGCCCAACAAGCTGCTCTTCAACAACAGATGATGCAACAGCAAGCTGCTGCTCCTGTTGAGCCTGCCATGGGAGGTGGATTCTAAAAAGTGATGTTATAGATA
>Ga0214480_101434_pt1 | contig 9908 bp, 10 predicted proteins | sample M1_20Mar14CPVII9_3_FD_165042 | JGI IMG/M metagenome (GOLD analysis project Ga0214480, IMG submission 165042) | Marine eukaryotic communities from Monterey Bay, California, United States - M1_20Mar14CPVII9sort6BwellE17 | ecosystem: Environmental > Aquatic > Marine > Unclassified | place: USA...
CCTAATCGGCCCTGAGCAATTTCAATTCTTCTGAGCTTTTTTTAGAGTAGCGATAATCACTTTCTCACTTAATCAAGGGTCATCCTTACTTTTTGCCTAACTAGTGAAGAGCTGTTATGATGTTCATAACCCAAATAATGCCACGAAGATTGTATTGATATGAGAAACCTACAGGTTCGAGCATAGATGGTCATTAATCTAAGCTCAAACCATCATATAATTCCTAATATTAGTGTCTCAAAACGTTATAATATACTACTACTATACACCCAATCTACCTTCTTGTGAAGCATGCCCACAAGAGAAGTAAGCATCCGAAGATATGAGTAGTCCCAACTTCCATCATATAAGTACCGGAACTAACAGCAGACACTATCTTCTTGTGGTGAGGAATGTCTTGAGTTTCATTGGGTTTACTCAACCCTACCCTGAATCCGAATGTATTCAGCATACCTTCCAGATCTTCTTCCATAGACCGATCGATGAATACTTGAGGAGGTCCCCTAGAAGGGTGACCGTCGCTTGTAGCATCATTTTGATTCAATATACTATTCTCGGGTCTTCTTATTGAGGAAGGACGGGGAGTATCACCCGATAGTATTGCATGGAGTGCACTATCCACGGTATCACTCACAGAAGAATCGACATAGAGCTGTCTTCTGGTACCTGACTTAAACTTAACCTGCACATTACCTGACACTGAAATGCTATCTGCACTCTTGAAGAACCTAGCGGGAACTACAGTGTTGATAAAGTAAACATCGCCAGAATCAGTAATCTCTGACAAATCTGCGTTAACAGGTTGATGATCTTGGATAATTTGTAGAGATTCATTGCTATTAGCTTGGTCAATTGCCAAACTGGTTATGTCATGCAGTTCTATGTCTGTTGAAAAGCTTGGAGCTTGCTTTATACATATTCCTAACAAATCATCAGGATTAAGAACATCAGTATTGCAATCATATGGCCCCAAGAGGGAGCATTTACAAGCGATAATGGATGTGTCAACATATGCTGTTGTGGATATTGAATTGAGCTGCAAGAGTATCAATGGCCGGTTAGACGAAAGAGGTATGAGGATTAGAAGAATTCAAACAAACATATGTTTAGAAAAAGAGAAGGCTGGTCTTCTTACCGAAGATACAAATATAAACGTCTCCATATCAACAGTCGGTTCGCCAAAATCTGTAATGTTATTAATAGTTTCAAGTTCCGCCTCGAGTGCTTCACAGTTAACTTGACAATTGGTGATAGTATCATTTGCATTATCTTGTAGTGTTTCAATAAATGTACCATTATTAACGCTAGTTTGCAACGAGGTTTCAATATCATTAGTTAAATCTTCAGCTAATTGGGTAGTGTTGGTTTGACCACATGTCGTGCATACTTCTTCAAATATCGCAGTGAAAGCTATGAGATCATCGGTGATGCATGTTATAGTTATAGAAACTAATGCAGTAGTAGTTGGATCTATTTCCACTGTTAAAAGTTCAGTAATTGTTAGTTCCCATACTTGAAGTTCACTGTCCGATAATGTCTGACAGCTTTGTGCTTGACGATGTATTATCGTTGTCGTTGTTTGAATATGATCATCATCTTTATAAAGGAGGTATCGCCGCTGAGTTGTTGGGTCGATAGGTATAGAAAAGGACATTGTTACTTCAACGTGGGGATCTTGAGGAGTAACGTCAATCACTGTAAAGTTGTTGAATGTGAAACTAATAGCCATGATGTGTGTATCCTAATTGTCATTGCAATTGCAAAAGATACATAAAAACAAAATATGAGATAAGTATTACATATTATATGTTTTTACTTTACAACAAGCGAGACAACTGCTCACCTTACTCTATTATCCTTTCGGCATTAGTAATACATATTATGGCAGCTAGTTAGGCAGCACATTAGAGCGTGAGCCGAAGTGTCATGTGAATTAGAGCCGCCTTAGCCTCGTCTAAATAAAAAACTGTATGCAGTTTTTTCTATGTCCCCATTAACAGGACTTTATCCCCATTACCAGGACTTTGTCTTCTTTAATTATGTGGACTCCCTATTAGAGAAGGGCAGTGAGTGAAGTGGCTAAGTGGCTCTCTAGAGAGAGGGAGTTGTGGCTATTAAAGTTTAAAGCATAAGATATTAGTCTCATCGATCTTCATACTAGTGATACGCATTTACCAACAGTATCGTCTTCGCTACGCAAGTTGCAATATACATTTTAAAAATATCTAAATTATTAGGATCTTGATGTGTGTGTGTGTGTCGATCTGACATGAGCAGCAGTATAGAGTAGCAGACCTTTAGCCTTGTATCGTCTAAGAGTGGTACAAAAACATTATAAAGACTCCGTAAATGATAGATGTTATAATAAACATTATAAAAAAGATATAACACATGGTAATCTTTTTATAATGGCAACAGGAGATACTTGGACAACATCAACTATCCTTTCAAATGAAAGAAAATGATACGATATTCATTGGTTCATCATTTATAAAAAGTAGCTGCAATCGAATACCTAACTATCTCTAATAAATGACACATGATAAGATATTTACACCAAACAATATTAGGACAACATAACATACATTTCACGATGCTTACAGTTAGTTAGTACTTTTACTTGGCAGTATTATCAAATCTAAACTTCACAAGTCGACGGGCACCTGATACAAACCGTACCTCAACTGCACCATCTACGACAACATTATCAGTAGTTGCAAAGAACTCATTTGGCACAGTCGTCGAAATGAAGGATTTCTGGGAATCTACTTCCGTCAATGTCGATAGAGCAGGATTCACAATAGCATTATCTTGCATAACATCCATCAATTCAGCTGTGTTATCTTGAAGTAATGATAGACTTCTTATGCTGACAAGTTGGGTATTTGAGTTTGTAGTCATGATACAGAGACCTAAGGTTTCACCCGAATTAATTGGATCTGTATCACAATCTGATAGATGAGATGAACACTTGCATACCGAGATATGATAATTGTCAATGACTTCTTCTGCGGGGGTTTCTACTGTTGCTATGACATTAACATCAAAATCATAGTTGACGTTAAAGTCGAATGTTATGTCAATGCCTTGTTTACTGTAACGTGTTTATGTTTGAAAGAGTGAGGAGAAGAGATTAGGGGGGACGCAAACACGGAATATAAAGCATGTATACTCATATCAACTTATCAACTTACTCATCCTTGATGATATCTCCCCCCGATAATAATTGAACGACCGAACAAAATTCAAGAGTTTTATTAATATCATCCCAAATGTTACTAGATACTATCTCTGCAATGTCAATATCAATGATTAGTTCAAGTTGGTCATGAAGAGGGTCCAACTCATAATCTCGTGATATATTCTCAATGACGTTTAGACTTGACATTCCTGTAATGGCAGTCTCACAATCATTAGTGTATAATTCAATATTGTAATCACGGTAGGTACCGATTAGATATGTTATCGTAATGTCATCAGTGGCACCTTGAACAAAATTGGTATTTAGTGATTGATATATGATATCCCAATTAGGGATACTAGCAGTTGTTTGCAAGGCGCTGATTGCTACCAAAGCGGCAGTATAAAACAAATACAGCATGTTTGCAAATGGTTCTTGTATTGGTTGCTGTTATAAGGAGTTGCTTATAAAAGTTTATGCAACCGAAATCATATGCACATCATATGCACAGCTCTTCACTAGTTAGGCAAAAAGTAAGGATGACCCTTGATTAAGTGAGAAAGTGATTATCGCTACTCTAAAAAAAGCTCAGAAGAATTGAAATTGCTCTGGGCCGATTAGGGCTCCCCTCACAACAGGATAAACTCACAAGCGAGCTCACATACTCACATGTGTCGCTTCACCCGCCCCTGCGGTATCTTTTTGGTCTTGGTGGACAAAAAAAGCCATAATGACTTTCGCAAAGCAGAGACACAAAATATGCAAAACTGCACAGGCGGATACAATATTGACTACTGTCTGAAATGGCTTATCTGAACTGAATCCTCTAGTGGAGAGACACCTTCACCGCACAGGCGGGTGTATTCTCTTACGAGTCACTATCGGCCGCTTAGGGTGAAAGGTAATGACTCTTCAAAATAATGACTTGACATAATATGATACTGCATTGGCTGATTTGAAGCCGATATAGGGATTCGATCTGTCTACAACTCATGAATAAGATGAGCCATGAAAGCTGAAATGATCAATGGAGGGCGTCTAAAAGTTGCATTTCATCATCTCATAATTTACAAACTTGATCGATAACAACATCAAATCACCCAGCTAATCAACAAAGTTATTACTTCTTCTTCCACTTCTTCTCTAGGTGAGTGTCACTTGTTATTGTTTGTGATATGGAGATGTGTTGATGGAACGAGGAGCGATGATTCTACTTCTGTTGGTGTAGTTGTGTTCTTCTTTGCAATGAATGTTCTCTTGATCAGTGGATAATACTGTGGTTGAGATGATACAGTTTGTGCATACCTATCCACACGTTGACGACGATCCTCATTGGCTACTCTTCTATCTGTTTAACCTCATGTAATAAACATTTCATACTAACAATATCATGATCACTTCTTTATCCCCACCTTGTCCTCCCGTTCCAACAGACTATATCAACCATGCATATCTCTACCTCATTTAAGTACATGTGCAGTGCCATGGCAGCCCTTGCCTACCAAGTTGCCGCTCTCGACGGCGATACTTGGATAATCACCTATCAAGATGACGCTGTAGTTAATTTTTCAACAGGTTCTGGTACCGACGAAATCACCATGACCTATGAAATTGGCACTGGCAAAGCGCCAACAGCGACTCTATGGAGTGGTGATTGTACTGACCTTGCTGACGGTACTGCCGGTACTGCCATTGACGTTGCAGGTTTGGCAACCGCTGATGTTACTGACATTACTACTGGAGTTGATGGCAACGGAGATGCTAATCTTGCTTTGGATAAACTTGTCCTTACAATCGACATCGATAAAATCAAAATTGATGGTAGCAACATTTGGGACACCTCAACCTCTAAGCTTGCGTTCTGCGTTGAATTGACACTCGTTGAATCTGTATCCGGAGAAGTTGTCACACAGGAGTAAGTTCTCTTCTTGTATGTGTTGATGATCCCTTCTTTTCTTTTCCTTACTAACATTCTTTTCAACCCATCTTCTTACTCCATACTTGCAGCTTGCAATCACTTGACATTGATTTCGACTTCGATGTTTCATTTGATAAGACCGGGGACGGGGCAGATGTAGATACCGCTATCTTTGCTGCCACTCAAGACAGCGAAGCAATCGCCGCCACCGATACTGCAAATGTAGATGACTACATCTCTGCATGTAAATGTGACGGCACAAACTGTAATACTAATGCTCTTGCTAACGACGAAATCCTTCAAGTATGTGTCAAGTCCTCCCTTGGAGCTACCGTAGCAATCCAAAGGGTTAAAACTCTTGACCTAACACAAACAGGTACTGCTGTATTTAATGTTATGAACGCGGATCTAGGTGGCACTGTTGGAAACGCAGCTCTTTCAACAGTTGTCGATAATGTTTCGAATACTGTAGTAGATACAGTCGTGCCTGCAAGGTTCTTTGATACTAGTAACACAATTGAAGTCTCGGGTGTCGTAGAGGTTGACTTTGATGGGGGCCGACGTCTTGTTGCCTTTGGAAACAACCGTCTTGGCTCAAACGACCGCAAGATGATCGAAGCACCCTTCGAAGATGCTGATCTACCCCAAGAGACTACTGACGCCAAGTTCAACTTCGATGTTCCTGTTGAAAAGGCGTCCACCGAGGATCAGTTTATTGATATGAATTCTGGCAGTACCATTGGTGCTGCTGCTGGAGCCCTTGCTGCCGTTGCCGTATCTTACTTGTGGTAAGAGACTTAGTTGTGGTGTATTGCAGTGTTTGTAATGAAGATGATAGAGTAGATAACACTAATAGAGAATCCTGTTTGCTGATAATCAATACTACTACCCCCAACAGTTATAGACACCGTACTACTACTAATGATGTTGAACAACATGATGGTGTCGAGTCTGTAAAAGGATTGGACGAAACCTATACAACTCGATTTACAACTGATTTAGATTCATCAGAGAGATCAAAGGATGATTGAGTAGTATTTTGTTGATGGTACTTGTGCAGTTGTCTTAATCATTCATGTATTCAGCTAAATTATCTGTTGCGTCATTTGAAATACATTTCCAACACATTTCCAACAACCACAATGCTTACCAACTATCATAGTCCCGAGACATATATTCCAACACATGAACACTGTATTGCTAGAGATGATACCTCTACTTCATTTGATTCAGTTACTCCTCTACTCCATGCGTCATAATATTGCATCATATTATTTATTAGTGGTGAAGCATGTTTTGTGTAGATGGGTAGGTTGATAACATATCTTCTGAACTTCTGTTTGTACTACTTCACTATTCTTTTTTCCATTATTATTATTTGTGTGAGCAAGCAATACTACATATGTGTTAATATTGCCGCATCCAATTACTACTAGTACCATTCATTATACCATACTTAATCGCCCCTTCATTTTATATCTAAGCAAGTGTCCTTTTTCGCTAGAGGAGTAAGTTTGTCTTTGATTTGATCACTACATGCTTTCTCTACAATATATTCCCACCTAACAGCCAACATCTTTTGCCTTTTGCTCAATACATTTGTTTCAACTCTTCAGATACCGTTAATATGATATTGTCATTGACTTTTTACTTTTTAACCATATCATCATCATGGACGTTGATGTCAATGAAGACTCGTACGTACCACATCAACTAATGAAGACTCGTTACTCCTTCTAGATATCTGTCAATGATTTGCCTGGTACCGTTGAGTCAAGTCGAAGGCATTGGATGAGTCTAATGCATCTAGGTTTATTACAATCAAAGCTGATTTAGATACATCTGATAGATCATAAGAAGATTGAACATGTATACATATACACTCTCTTGGTTACTCGTCTCAGTCTCTGGATGACATGTCGAACGGGGGGAGACCAAATAGCGAAACAATGGAACTCTCAGCTGAAAGATACGTCTTCCTATTGCATACATAATCAGCTGAAAAGGTGCCCCTTAATTGTACACATACCTAATTGTATAACATACCATACCAATACCTACATAAATGCATGATAGTCATGTTAGACTCACCTTCCCCTGGATCGATGGGATGGCTGCTTACGCGAGAGAAAGAGGAAGAAAGGCCTACAAACCCCTGCATTGCGACAGTTAGATACCTCTCAATGAACTTCGTTTCGAACTTTTGAAAGCGCGTAGAAAAAGCCAAAAGAAAGCCAACACACAAACTCACTACGATTGGGAGTTGCAATAGTATTGTTGCTCTTATTATTGCATTGTATTGTCTTAGTGGTGGTATTTAATTGAATACATTGGATATAGTTGCACATATATAATTAAATAGTATGGTGTCGAGGTATTATCATGGTGCAATATTATTAGCAGCTACAGTTGCAATTGACTCTACGAAATTAACATTTGCAACACAACAACAACAGATAGAGGAGAGACAGTTGGGTAAAAGTTGGAGTTCATCAAGTAGCTCATCGTGGTCTGATGACGGATGGAGTAATGATGATTGGTGGGGTTCATCATCTTCGGGTAAGAGTGGGAAGAGCGGAAGTGGCTCAGGCTCTGGAAAGAGTGGCAAGTCAAATGGCTCTTCAACAGATTACGATAGTAATTGGGGATGGAGTGCAGATGATGATTGGTGGGGTTCTTCTAGCGGTAAATCAGGCAAGAGCGGATCAGGATCAGGCAAATCGGGTAAGAGTGGTGGATCTTCGTCAGATGATGACGATGCTTGGGGCTGGAGTAAAGACGACGATTGGGGAAGCTCTTCTAGTGGAAAATCTGGGAAGAGTGGTAGTGGCTCGGGTAAATCTGGAAAGAGTGGCTCGTCAGGAGATGGATCAACTTGGCATGGAGGATGGGGTAAGTGGAATGGAGTTGTTGTGGACTGATTTGTATGCATATCTTGTGCTCACTTTTTTATATCCTCTTATTACTTTGCAAATAATAGGCTCACCAGGTTGGTGGGGATCTGATTCTAGTTCATCCAGTGGCAAATCAGGTAAGAGTGGTAGCGGAAGTGGCAAATCAGGCAAGTCTGGATCCTCTTCAAATGATTATTGGGGTAAGTAAAAGTAGTTGTGTTGATTGTTATAGTAGTTGTGATTATTATTATTATTTGTTGATCCTTAACCTTCTCACACTTTTCTCTTCTCATACATTTCAATCCATACCCTACTTCTAGGCAAACCATGCTCATCTGGCTCGTGGTCATCTTCATCCTCGGGTAAATCTGGCAAGAGTGGTGGTAGAAGATTAGATGGATGGAGTGGTTGGTCATCATCATCTTCAGACTCATGGGGCTCATCATCCTCGGGTAAGAGTGGTAAGAGCGGTAGTGGCTCGGGTAAATCTGGCAAGAGTGGTTCCTCCTCAAGCTCATCTGAACCATGCCATTGGATATGGTAAGTAAAATGTGTCGTGATAAGATGATAGTAAGGGTGACAAGGCATGATGTAAACTCATGTTTAATTATGTGCACATTTTGTATACTCACCTTTCTCTCGTATCTTCTCCGTGATCTAATAGGGTATCACACAGCTCTAGTGGCAAGTCGGGCAAGAGTGGTAGCGGCAAGTCGGGTAAGAGTGGATCAAAAGGATCCAAATCAAAGAGTGGAAAGTCCTCAAAGGGCAGTTCATCTTCCTCCTCTTGGAGTCATGATGGATGGTGGGGTAAGTTTACTTACTGCTCATCCAGTGAAATCTCTCTCTTCACTCATCTCACCTCCCTGGTTTCATTTTGTCTACTCTTTACACTCTCTGTTGATATAATTCTCACCCCACAGGTTCCTCGAGCAGTTCAAGTGGCAAGTCTGGCAAGAGCGGCTCGTCCTCGTCGTCATCTTCTTCTGATGATGATTGGAGTTCGAGTGGCTCAGATGATGATTGGAGTAGCTCATCAAGTAGTGGCGACGGTTGGTCTGGAAGCAGCAGTGGCTCCTATGATCACGATGAAGAACCAGAAATCATCTACTCCAAGGGTGGAAGTGTAGCCGGGTGGAAATCGGATGGTTGGGAGCACGATGGTCACTACAAGGCTGATATGGACTATGTCCGTGCCAAGGTTGTGAAACTCATCGAGGACTCTGAGCGCGAGCTTATCCCCAAGTTTATTCGAATGGGATTCCATGATTGCGTCGGTGGATGTGATGGGTGTATAAATATGGACAACCCAGACAATGCCGGTCTTATGGAGGCAATCGAGCCTCTTCATCCCATCTACAAGGAGTTTGAACATAGTTACTCAAGAGCAGATATTTGGGCATTGGCGACACTAGTTGCTTGTGATATGTCTGTCCTCGATGATAGACCAGAAGGGTTGAAGTTTCCAATGAGATATATCGGCCGCAAGGACTGTGAAGGCTCCGATGATATGGGTGTTGGCGGACCTGATCCTAAGCTGCCAGGTAATGATTTGCCCACGCATGAATTCCTAGCATTCATGAAGGATGAATTCGGCTACTCTACCGAGGAGACTGTTATCGTTATGGGTATGCATGCCGTCGCTGTCGCTCATCGTAGCAATATTGGATTCGGTAATATTGGTAAAGAGGATGGATGGGTATTCGAGGCCGATGCGTACAAATTGGATAACAGGTATTACAAGATGCTTCTCGACAAGGAGTGGGAATTTGAGCTTGTTCACAACGAGGGTAAGATCCCCAACAGATACCAATGGTACCACGAACAAGAAGGAAAGGATGAGAGACCGATCATGACTAATACAGATATGGGGTTGTTGCTAGACTTGTCAGGTCATTTGTACACCGATGAGGAG